>PPYF01026899.1_pt1 | contig 42689 bp, 34 predicted proteins | sample 1559871 | NCBI WGS metagenome assembly PPYF01 (sample SAMN08240021, study PRJNA423297) | Human gut metagenome, whole genome shotgun sequencing project.
TGAAGTCGGTGGCCGTGCGCCCGACGACGATCATCAGCTCCCCGAGCAGTATGAGCCATATCAGCCCTATGTCGCGGTGTCGGATCCCGAGGTCGACGATGGCCTGCGTCAGGAAGGGGAGTATGAGCTGCAGCACGCATCCCAGCATAAGGCCGAGGATGATCTGGAGGAAATACTTCCGATACTCCCTCAGATAGCCTAACAGGAACCGGAACGACCGCCGCTCGTTCTGGTGTCCATTCAGCATGTCGGCCTGGTTTGTGTCATATGAAAACTGCGTTTCCTGTGGAAATGATGGCCCCGGGGATATCTCCACAAAAATTCCGGAACCTTCATCCTCTATTGAGGAACTGATCCAGTGGCTTTTAAAATCATTTAAAGTATACCTCACACGCCCTTTGGCCGGATCCGCGACATGATAGTATTTGCCGTTATCCGATATCTTATACAGGACAACGAAATGATTCTGATTCCAATGCAGTATGCAGGGCAGCTTAATCTCATGCAGGGCATCGACGGTTGCCAGGGCAGCAAGAGTATCGAACCCCAATTCCCGGGCCGTATCTACAATGCCGTGCAGCGAGACTCCTTCCACGGTGGCATGACAGATCTCCTCAAGGCCGGATATGCCGATGCGCATGCCATGGTGTCTGCATATCATGGCAAGGCAGGCAACTCCACACTGCATTGAGTCTCTCTGCTTTACAAAATAAAAATTACCCATGTGGCAAATATTATCTCACTCCGGTTTCCTGGTCAGACGGTTTGAGGGAGCTGTCGCGCTTGAGATCCACCTTGCGTCCTCCCCTGAAGGAGTATGACAGGCTTAACCCGAACGATCTGGCGGTCATATAGTTGTTCTGAACCGTACTCATGGAGGCATGATTGCTTGTTGATCTCGAATGACGATACCGGTTGAAGGGTGAATTTGCCGTGACCGTGAGGTTAAGCTTCCCTTTCATGAAACTTCTGCTGACATAAAGGGAATAGTCATGCAGTGACGAACAGGTGCTCCAGGGATCGGGTAGGTTCTTATGGAAACCATAGCTGCAGCCGGCACGGAAGTGGTTTGGCAGATAGAAGTCTATGTCGGGGGATATGCTGCAGAAAAGATTGTCCTGCCGTAGCCCCTCACTTTTTCCGTCGAGCCATCTTTTGCCAAGTGAGCCGTTGAGGGATACGGAAACCCAGCTCACGGGATCCCAACTCGCGTTGACGGACAGTTCAGTCTCGTCGGCACTGCCGAAATTGCCGTATGTGCGTATCATCATGTCGCCGTCAGCGTATCTGGAGGGAAGGATCATGTCTGTGAGCCGGGAATAGCGGACGGAGGTCGCGAGCACAAGATTTCTGGCCCCGGTGAAATACCATAACAGCGACATGTTGTGTGCATACTGGGCCTTGAGGTCAGGATTCCCGTGGCTTGCGGAATGGTCGCCGGATATGTCGACAAAAGGATTCAGCTGTTCCACACCGGGGCGTGAGATGGCTGTGGCGTAATCGAGGTAGACCGCGTTGCTTCCCCCATGACGCCAGAACAGGGTCACGGCAGGAAGGAAATAGAACCGGTCTCTATGGTAGTCTGACTCCGGAGAACCGGGCAGCCGCATCGAGAAGCTGTCGAAGTTACCCTTCGCGCTTGCCTTCACATAGACTTTCCTCCTTATCCAGCCCGCGTATGTGGCGTCAAATGCCGCGATGTTGTCGTAATAGCGCATCGCGTAGTCGGGCAGAGGCGCGTCATCATCCCCCTCATACGCCGAGTTGGTCCTTCCCCGGCGGTACACGTCGCTTGCCGTGAGCCTTACGGAATGCATGGGGGATATGCGCTGAAGGTATGATGCCTGCAGGGTATGCTCCGTCATGCCGCCGTCGGTGTGCTGGATGAAGGTTCCTGGCGTGCCGCCGTCTGAATGCCTTCTCTGGGTCACATGCCTCCTGTCGGGATTGTAGGTGAACCTGTATCCGGCGCTGAATCTTTCCGCGTCAGGATTATCGCGGAAGTAATTCCTGAAAATCAGGTTCGACTCCACGGTGCCGGTGGTGTAGCGTGATTTTGAATCGAGGTGTGTCGCGGGGACATCGGGATCGGGAAATATCTCCGACTGTATGTTCCTTGAGGAGAAATCGGTATCGCGTATGCGTCCGTGGATGTCGGCGTAGAGGGTGTTGACGCTGTCCACGCGCCATTTGGCCATCGCCCTCATCGTGTGGGTGTGCCAGTTGCCGTCGCCGTGTCCGTCCGACCGCCACTGATGTGCCGTATGTCCGTCCGGGGCGGCCTGTGTGTATGTGACGTCGAAGGGCTGATCCCTCTGGCCGTTCAGCCGGTAGTCGTATGAGGCGGAGATGTCCACACGGTTTCTCCTTGCCATTCCCGTCACTGATCCGCTGGCGTTAGGCTGGGTGTCGGCGGAGGCCCTCACATTGCCGGCGTACCCCTCGAGCATCGGTCTCTTCAACACGATATTCAGGATATATCTCTTGCTGTCCGCTTCCTGCCCGATGTCCTGACGCGTGATGACCTCCACTCTGGCTATGTCGGAGGCTGGGATGGCTTCCAGGAAGGTTTTCGGAGAGGCCTGCAGCATCTCGTCGGGACGTCCGTCGATGTATATGCTGAAGGACGGGGAGCCTTGTACCGATATCGTTCCGTCGGGGCTTACCCTGACCATGGGCACATATGACAGTGCCTGAAGAGAGTTCTCCTCCTGGGCTCTCCTGTTGGCCGCCATGTTGTAGCTGATCCCGGAATCTGTCATGGTTGTCAGACGGCCCGTCACGGTCAGTTCCTGCAATTCTGTCTCCCCGGGTTCAAGGGGAACCGTCAGGATGCCGGAAGGCATCCCGGCAAGAGTGATGCTGTTCTCCTTCATCCCGAAACCATACGCTCTCACTGTCATGGGAAAAGAGACCGGGGTGATCCGGAATTTCCCTCCGGCATCCGTGATGTCGCGCAGCGTGGTGTCGGCATACTCTATGGTGAGTGTGGCGAAGGGCACTCCCTGTCCGGTTGTCTTATCCAATACAGTCCCCCTGATCTCTTCGGCTGACAGGGAGAGGAAACACATTAGTGAGGCTATGATGAACGACAGAAATCTCATAAACGGTTGTCAAGTGACTTTAATTTCCTTATGCTGTTAGTATAGTCCATGTAGCAGGTGAGGTGGTTCCTGTCGATCTTGCCGTCATAAAGATTGTAGGCTGTCGCGGGACATCCGCCACCACATATGTATTTTACCTTACATCTGGAACATACGGCAAAATCATTTACAGTTTTTAATAAACGTCCATTTTTATAGGAATATTTTATGTCTTCAACGGAATCTCTCAAAATGTTTCCCATTAAGAATTCATCATGATGCAGGCTTTGGCAGGGATATACGTTTCCCATCGGATCGATGCTCCACACGCTTCTGCCTGCCCCACATACGAATGAGGCTGTGTCCAGGCGCTTTATCTTATTTGTGAGGACAGATCCTTTTGCCATCATATCATTAAAGTCGGGCATTAAATCAATTTCATCGACGCTTTGTGGTATAAGGATGGATTTGGAGAAATTGCACTCATTCTTTTTGCAAAAATGATCTGTCTCATCGATATCCGTTGAATTGGAGCTTGTCACTGTTGAGGATACTGAGATCTGAAGTTTCGGATAGTTCCTTTTTATCCATCTGATGTTGTCCACATACAGTTCTGGATTGAATCCCTTGCGCTCCCCTTCACGTGAAATACTGTCGCAACTGAACGAAATACCGGATATATAATCAAAAATCTCATTAACGGGACTTGTTTGAAAATTGTGCATACCATTTGAAATGGCCCCGATATACGAGTCCGGACATTTTTCTCTAATATACCTGACTAAATGAACAATATCCTTATAGAGAAAAAATTCCCCTCCGGTCAATGTGAAGGTCTTAGCATAAGGAGAGATCTTGTCAATAATCGCCATCCAGTCTGACAAACCGATTGTATCGCCATTCCCTTTTCTGACCTTTTTATTGTAGCAGTATGTACAATTCAGATTGCATTTATATGTAGGATGTATGTAAAAAGATGTCGGGGAGATATCCTTGTCAGGTTCCGGTTCCTTTATTTCCTCGCATAATAGCAGATGATGGTGGTCTATGGCATCCAAAGCTTTTCTGACAGTATCCTGTTTATTGTTCTCGAAATTCGAAACAATGAAATCCTTATTCTGATAGCGATAATACATGTCAAGAATAAGCATTTCAAGATGTGTCAGTCTTGAACCCCTGTGCTGTAAGGAATTATAAAAAATATACTCCTTATCCTCAAGGGACAGTATCAGAAATGCGGGATTTGTCTCTAAAAAGAATTCCATTATAAATGAGTTTTAGATAGGGAGAGAGGATTCCTCTCTCCCTATAATGTGTAAGAGTCGTACTCTCGGATGATGGATTTGAAATCAGGGTTCTTTTGGGGGTATGGTGGGAACCTCCGGGAAATCGAGACCATGATTTATCCCTTCCTTTGTCCCAATGGAACCCTCCTTACAATCCTTATTACACTTACTTGTGCAGATCTCTTTGCCTTGCGGTTCAGTAGGTGAACCGAAAAGACCGGTAGCAGTATGCCCTCCTTTTACTTGGTCGAGCATGGAGCTGATTTCTTGAAATTTTGCTTTCATTGGTTTGTTCTGAGATTTGTTAATAATTACGATAGACGTCGACTTCTCTCGTTGTTTCTTTGATTATATATGATTACAGTTGTAGACTTCCTTCGGCTATCCATGATTCACCGAGAATCTCGATTCTGTAAATGCCCGGTTCTTCAATCTGGAAGGTCGTATTTATCTCGGAGCTGTATCCGACAATGTTGTCGTTTAAGTAGAGGAAAGTCTCTCCGGTTGCTTCACCGTCATAGCAAATCTCCAAGGTGCCGTTCTCCTCATTATAATACGCCTCAATATTTACGCGTATAGGCGCACGATGCACAGGGTGGTTACTGTTATTCTTTTGCTGCGTTTCTAATTCAATTCGTACAGTTGAAGAACGACCTGATGATTCTTGTGCCACCGACTGAAGATGGAATGCTATCATTACAAGAATGAGCGATAAGATTTTTTTCATTTTTTATATCGGTTTTGTTTGATTTTGATGCTGCAAAATTACAATGGAAAACTTTCATCCTCCAAAACAAAACTTTCATATTTTGAAAAATCATATCATCATAAAGCTATGCAAATCAACATTATGCAATTTTGCATGCAATTAATTTCCGCGCAATGCCCCTCCTACTTTCATGCAAACGATTCCGTTCCCGGCAATCCACATGTCAGGGCACACTTGTATCCTATCTCATGTGATGAGAATTGACCGAGAGCCGTAAGTCTATTTTATACATCTTAATTCCGCATACGGAAAAGAAAGACTTTCATCAAGCGGATGGATTTACAAACTTTTTAGAAGTTTGCGCACATAAATACCGATGTTTGTCTCATGCTTGTCTATGCCGAGTTTTTTGCGAATGCCGCTGCTGATATTCACATGGCTACGCTTCTTGATATAGTTTCCCACCTCCTTACCTCTCAAGCCGATGGCGTAAAGACATGCATAGTTGATTTCGCTTACGGTCAATCCATGATCTTCGAAATACTTAATAAACCGGGGATGAGAAACTTGAAATGCCATACGGTTGCTGTTCATGAACTTTTCAGTATCGTCGGTAAGTTCTTTGATCCATGGCTCGTAAGGCTTTTCATACTGCTCATTGTCTGTTATATATCTGGCTATCAAAGCATTCAACATCTCTATGCGTACTTTTATGGCTTCTTGAACTTCCGAAGGCAGTTCCACCTGTGAATCCATCAGTTTCTTCAGCCTCGCGCTCTCCTCTTCAAGCGCTCTGACACGGTAAGCCAGATTCTCAGCCTCCAATGCCTCCTTATCTCTCTCCGATTTAAGTCTTTTGTTTTCAAGATCATTAATTTTTGCTTGTTGGAGAGCCCTTTCTTTTTCAGATTTAAGTCGTTCATTCTCAAGTTCAGCAATCCTTGCCTTCTGAAGAGCCATCTCATTATCTGACCGCAATTGCTTGTTCTCAAGCTCCGTATTTTTCGCTTTTTCAGTGGCAAAATCTTTCTGCGTTTTGTTGCTCCGGAATAGCAGGAATAGAATAACTATTACCAGAACAAGGAATATAATACCTGCGATGCAACTCCAAATAATTATGGTTTTCTCTCTTGCGTCATGGTCCGCCTGCAGTTCTATCTGATGCTTCTCCTCGATGTATTTCGACTTTTGATCGAATTTATAAGTGTTTATAGAATCTATTGTATGAGTGAATCTTTTATAGACGGCGAGAGCTTCTTTGTAATTTTTTAGATTTTCAAGAACGGGGACTAATATTGCCTGGTATTTAAGCGAATCATCTCTCTCTTTGTTATCAATGTCATCGAGCAGATATTTTGCCTTGACATCATTACCCACTTTATGGTACGCCAAGGCGAGATTAAGCAATCCATTGTAGTCGAGATCCGCATTATGCCCTTGATTGTCAATTAATTTTTTAATTCTAAGAGTATCACCAAACGTTATAGTGTGAGATAATTTATATCCAGCAAATGCAAGTTTCTGTTCACTGTCTAAATCAATGAATCCATCACATAAAGCTATGATGCTATCTCCTTTAGTTTGATTACCCAACAATATGGCTCCATTCAGAGCATTAAGCAAGCAATCAAATTCGTTCCAACTAAGAGATAGATCTTTATATATTGGGGCAGCCTTTAAGTAGCATTCAGTATAGCTGTCAAAATCGTATAATTCGTTGTATAGCCCTCCTTGTGCTACCAGAGTCCTTGCCATGCACAATGAATCATCACTCTCGGCAGACACATCAATACCTTTGATAAATGAGTTAAGAGCATTATCCCGGTCTCCCCGGTTCTGGAATATGCGACCTTGATAATAGTATGTCCGAAGCTTTTCATCGGCATCCCCTTTTTTGAGATAATAGTCTATAGCCGGTTGAAGGACATCAAAACTCGTGGTGTCGATATAGTTCTTATCCAATGCCATCGACATGAGGAGGGCATGGCGGGCTTTCTCTTCCTTTGAGCCAAGTTCCTGTTTCCCTATCCCTTCAAGAATAGTCAATGCGGAGTCAGGATAAGCTTCCATCAGAGATTCCGCGCGGTCAAGTGTCTCTTCCTGCCTGCTGTCAGAGCAGGAGGCCATGCAACAGGCTAACGATAGCGGAATGAATATAAGGAGATGATGAAGAAGTCTCATAATGTCAGTGATGTTACGGTGTTACGACTGTTGGATCCGGGGTTATGAATGCGGAGTATTAATGGCCGGCCACTCATCCGATCTTTTCAATCCACATTGCCGGATTATGCTTTCCCATCGGAAAGTTGCACAAATATAGCACAATTAATCCATTTTACAAAATATATTGCAGGTTCGACAGCAATTTAGTTCGTTGTTTAAAAAGCGACGTCAAATCATGGGTCGCATTCCCGGAGCAGATTTTCCTGTGGGTGAATCCTGTATTTTTTGGCTTCCGGAAGAAAAAATATGTTTAAGTGTGTCACAAAATGTTTAGTTGTGAGTCATAATCACAGAAGGGCGACAAAACGCCCCTCCACCGACTCATATGACAAGAAAAGACAGCTTTTTTAATTCCCAATATCTGATCGCCGCGCTTGTGGTCATCCTCTCGGCAGGCTTGGGAGCCCTCACGATGGGGGCGTTGGCCGGAGGATGGGCCACAGCCGACGCGGCGAACCCCACGCTGAAGAGCGCCGCCGACAAAAAGGAGAAAAACCTGAATAACCTCGACGTGACACGCAAATTCGACACGGCTCCTTTCAGCAGGATCATCTCCTGCCAGGCCATTGAGGTGGAGCTCACCCAGGCGCCCTACCCCGGATTCATAGAGGTCACCGCCCCGGCATATGCCCTCCGACATCTGAAAGTCGAGAACGAGCGCGGGACGCTGACCCTCCACTACGCCGATTTCGACAACCCCATAAACGGAAAGACAATAGTCAGGATATCAGCCGGCAATATCGATGAGCTCTCGGCAGTATCGGCCTCGAAGATCACCGTGAAAGACCGTTTCGACATAGCCGGAGAACTCCGTGTGATCGCCACCTCTGCCGGAGAGATAAGTTTCGGAGAGGTGACCGGACGGCGTCTGACGATCGAAGCCACGAGCGCCGCGGAGATCTTCACCCTCGTGGCAGATGTGGATGAGGTCAACGTAAAAGCCACGAGCGCGGCAGATGTAAGACTCCGGGGCATCAACGCCGGCTCCGTCAAAGCCGCCGCCACAACGGCCGCCAATGTGGTGCTCTCCGGGCGATGCAACTTCTCCTCAGTCGACGCCACGACCGGCGGTGAGGTGACGGTGCGCGGGCTGATCCTTGAGAAGCAGCCCCTCCGTCCCCACTCCAACGCCTCCGTCGCCGGCCTGCGCCAACCCTGAGACACAACCCGCCAGTAACAAACAGACAACATTATGAATAAAAGATTCAGCCTTACAGCCTGCGCCCTATGCGCCCTCTCCCTCCTCTCGGCCGGCCCTGCGGCCGCAGCCACCTCCGCCGACGTATTCATCGACGGGATGCCGCTCAACTCTTACATCACATCTGATATAAACTTCGGAGGGCAGAGCGTGAGCAACGGGAAAGACTCCGACGCGACAGTGACACGCCGCGCCAAGATCGGCGACTTCAGCAAGATCGACGCCTCGCAGGGGATACGCATCATATTCACCCAGGGGAAGAACCCGGGATATGCCGACGTCCGCACCACCCCCTCGGCCAAAGACTATGTGGAGGTCTTCGTGAAAAACGGATGCCTCACGGCCCGCTACTCCGGCAAGTTCAAGAAGATCAACGGCCCCACGATAGTCAGGGTGTCGTCTACGCGACTCTCGGACGTCGACCTCAGTTCCGCCGCCTCGCTCACCGTGGAGAACAGGCTCGTGCAGGAGGGCTCTCTTGAGCTCGACCTCTCCTCCGCCGCCAAAGTGAATATCGCCACCCTCCAGTGCTCCGCCCTCGAGGCTGACATGTCGAGTTCCGCATCGGTCTCGATCGGCAGCATGCGTGGCAATATCGACATCGAGGCGTCAAGCGCCTCGTCGGCCACTTTCGGCAGCGCCGACGCCGGCTCCGTCAATATAGAGGCCAGCAGCGCGGCGAAGATAACCCTGAAGAAAGCCACCGCCGAACGCATGATCCTCGACGCCTCAAGCGCGGCAAACATCAAGGTCGAGTCGGGGAAAGGGGAAAAGGTGTCGGCCGACGCGTCGAGCGGCAGCCGCATATCCCTCCGGGGCTCTTTCCGGTCGGTCAGCAAGGATGCGTCATCCGGCGGATCCGTGACCATAAACGGCGATTCCTACAGCCGCAGCTTCGGCAATTCCATGAGCTCGGAACAACGCATACAGGCCCAGATGGCACGTGAGCAGGCCCAACTGGCACGCGAACAGGCCAAGATGGCACGCGAGCAGGCCAAGGTGGCACGTGAGCAGGCACGCCAGCAGGCTAATATCGCACGTGAGCAGGCTCGCCAGCAGGCCAATATCGCACGCGAGCAGGCCAAGATGGCGCGCGAGCAGGCTCGCCAACAAGCCAAGATGGCACGCCAACAGGCGGAGAAAGCTCGCCGCCAGGCTCTCAGAGAACAGAAGAAGATTAAGAACTCAAGTAATAACAGTGATTCATCAAAAGGAGTATATCTCCGAAATCCAGGAGCCTGATCCTAATTGTCGCGGAAAGGGGTGCCTTCACGGGAAGGCGCCCCTTCTTATATCGGTCAGGACCTTCTATCCCGTTTTTTAACGGCAGCGCATGCAACATTGCGTTGCTCGCGTTGTTTATAGGTTAGGAGAGTGTGGGGAAAGACAGGGCCAGCCATCGCGCCTTTTAAACCTACGCACTCCCGCAGACTCTCAATAATGTCGGGAAACGCCACAACACGCTTCCCATTTTATAAAAATATAGTTTTAATATCATAAGTTATGAAAATTTTCAGAAACATCACAGCCGCTCTCCTCGCAGCGGCGATGCTCTTCGGAGCCACAGGATGCAGCACAATGAATAAGACCGGCAAGGGAGCATTGATCGGCGGCGGCGGCGGCGCTGCCGCAGGCGCAGGCATCGGCGCCCTCATAGGGGGCGGCAAAGGCGCAGGCATCGGCGCGGCTATCGGCGCGGCCGTAGGTGCCGGAGCCGGAGCGCTCATCGGCAAGAAGATGGATAAGCAGCAGAAGGAACTCGAGGCCCAGCTCCAGCAGCAGGCCAAGGTGGAGCAGGTCACCGACTCCAACGGCCTGCAGGCAATCAAGGTGACCTTCGACGGAGGAATACTCTTCGCCACCGGCAAGTATAACCTCTCTGACCAAGCACAGTCTGATCTCACCAAATTCGCGGTAAACCTTCTCGAGAATCCCGGCACAGACGTCAACATCATCGGATATACCGACAACACCGGCTCATACGCCGTCAATGAGAAGCTTTCAGGCCAGCGCGCCAACTCCGTGCGCAACTATCTCATAAAGTGCGGCGTGCCCGCCGACCGTCTTGAGGCAAAAGGGATACCGATGGCAGACTACATTGCCTCCAACGACACTCCCGAGGGACGCGCGCTCAACCGCCGCGTGGAGATCACGATCTATGCCAATGAGCAGATGATCAAAGACGCCCAGTCGCAGACGGCCCAGAACTGATCTCTTGCTTACGAATCATCAGGAAAAAGGGTGGATTCTACAGGATCCATCCTTTTTCCGATTATCATGGATCAATCTGTCAACCCGGATCAAACTATGAAATTAAGGAAACTGCTTCTCTTCCCTCTTCTGGCCGTCGCAACCGTCTTCAGCTCCCCCGCGGAATACCGTTATGTAGGGGGCGATATCTCCTTGCTGCCCGAATATGAGTCGGCCGGAGCCCAATACAAGGATCACGACGGCCAACCTGTGGCGCAACTTCTCCCCTGGCTCCACAAGCAGGGTATGAACGCCATGAGGGTGCGCCTCTTCGTCAATCCCTCCGAATATACGGGCTCCGACAAGGACGCTAACGCATGCCAGGATCTCGACTATATCCTTCCCCTCTGCAAGCGCATAAAAGAAGCCGGATTCGCCCTGCTCCTCGACTTCCATTATTCCGACACATGGGCCGATCCGGCCAAGCAATGGACACCCAAGGCCTGGGAAGGGCTCTCTGACGAGGCACTGTGCCGACAGGTGTATGATTACACCACACAATGCCTGGAGAAATTGAAAGAAGCGGGGGCGACCCCCGATTTCATACAGCCGGGAAATGAGATAAGCTACGGCATGCTCTGGGGCCCCGCGGGCACCTCCGCGCCAAAGAAGACATTCATGGGGAGTCAGGCCAACTGGCAACGTCTCGGCGATCTTCTCAACAACGCCATAAAGGCATGCCATGAACAATGTCCCGCCGCCGCGATCGTACTCCACACCGAGCGCGTGGCGCAGCCCGACGTACAGGCCAATTTCTACAATGAGATGAAGCGCCTCGGAGTGGACTACGACATTATCGGCCTGAGCTACTATCCCTACTTCCACGGCGACATGAACGTGCTGAAGGATGCGCTCGATTCGCTGACCTCCCTGTTCCCCGACAAAAGGATCATGATCGTGGAGACCGGTTATTCCTACAAATGGGAAGTGCCGGGCACTGACCAGAAGGTGGATTATCCCTATTCCGAGGAGGGCCAGAATCAGTTTGCCGAAGACCTGGTGTCGCTTCTCCGCAAATATGGCAACGTCGATGGCCTTTTCTGGTGGTGGATGGAGTATAACGCATTCAACACCAGCCTTTCAGGATGGTATAACGCACCCCTCTTCGACAGCACCACCGGGAAAGCGACAGCTGCCCTTAAGACCATCTGTAGTTTCGCCGACGGCAACGACTCCTCTGTCGACCCTGTCACCGGCGAGGAGGCCGACCGCGAGGAGCAATGGTACAACATGCATGGTCTTCCCGTAGCCAAGCCCTCCTCCCCCGGCCTCTACATCAGCCGCCACAAAAAAATCCTCATCACCCGTTAGCAAAGCTTTGACAATATATGCGGCGGGGTCGGGAATTGTTCCCGACCCCGCCGTGGTATTGCGGACAACATTTCAGATAAGCGTGCGCCCTTTCTCTATGGCCTGCTCATTGAGGGGAAGAAGATTGTGATGGCGCTCAGGTATTGATTTCCTAAGCCCTTTCATCACATTCTCCATAGGGAGCTTATAGGGCATAGCCTCCAAGAGGGCTCCCATCACGACCATATTGTAGGCCTTGGAGTTGCCCAGCTCAAGGGTGGCACCCATGGCATCAACGGGATATACCGTCACGTCATCGCGCTCGGGACGCTTGTGAATGCCGTTGACATCGTAGATGAGTATGCCTCCCTTCTTCACACGGGGGGAAAACTTGTCGAGACTCTGCTGGTTGAGGGCCACGACGATATCATAGGAGTCGAGCACGGGCGACGATATGCGCTCGTCGGAAAGGATCACCGTGACATTGGCCGTGCCGCCGCGCTGCTCCGGGCCGTAGGAGGGCATCCAGGTCACCTCCTTATCGTCCATAAGTCCGGAATAGGCGAGAATCTTGCCCATCGAGAGCACTCCCTGGCCGCCGAATCCCGCTATTATTATCTCTTGGGTCATAGCTTCTTCAATTCATGATTCATAATGCCTAATGCATAATTCATAATGCATAATGCATAATTTTTTCCAATACAAATTCGGAATTGCGCATTATGAACCATACATTCAAAATTCAACATTCAAAATTCAACATTATCCTTCAGAATGCATAATGCATAATTTTTCCAATACAAATTCGGCACTGTTCATTATGAACCATGCATTCAAAATTCAAAATTCAACATTCAACATTATCTTTCAGGTCGCCGAGCGGATATTTCTCAAACATATGCTCGGCCATCCAGTCGTTGGCAGCCTTGGCCGACATCTTCCAGCCGGAATTGCAGGTGGAGACTATCTCAACCACCGACGTGCCCTTCTTGGCGATGGCGTTGCGGAAAGCCTTCTTTATGGCATTCTTCGTCTTGCGCACGGCTCCGGGAGTATGCACAGACTGACGGGTGACGTAGCAAGTGCCGTCAAGCTCCGCCATAAGCTTCGTTATGGTGAGGGGATAGCCATTGAGATCCACTCTGCGCCCATAGGGGGTCGTGGCTGTCTTCTGACCGATGAGGGTGGTGGGGGCCATCTGGCCTCCGGTCATGCCGTAGATAGCGTTGTTGACGAATATCATGACGATATTCTCCCCACGGTTGGCAGCATGTATCGTCTCGGCCGTGCCGATGGCGGCCATGTCGCCGTCACCCTGGTAAGTGAAGACCACGTCGTCGGGCCAGAGGCGGCTTATGGCGGTGGCCACGGCGGGAGCGCGCCCGTGGGCCGCCTCCACCCAGTCTACATCCACATAATTATAGGCAAACACCGCGCAGCCCACAGGCGAGACACCCACCGTGCGCTCAGTCAGCCCCATCTCGGATATCACCTCCGCGAGAAGCTTGTGAACCACACCATGGCTGCAGCCGGGGCAGTAGTGCATATGCACGTCGTCAAGGAGCTCAGGCCTGCTGTAGACCTTGTTCTCCTCCTTCATTATATCTTTCAGGTCCATTGTGTTCAGATTTAGAGTGTCACTTCACAAACTCCCTCTCCAGGACATCAGCCACCTCCTGCGGGCTGGGGATAATGCCGCCGAGGCGTCCGTAATGCTTCACGGGGAGAGCGTCGTGCACAGCCAGGCGCACATCCTCGATCATCTGGCCTGCGTTAAGCTCCACACAGAGAATCCCCTTTTTCCCCTGGGCCGCCTTGCGGACGGCTTCCTCCGGGAAAGGCCAGAGGGTTATGGGGCGCAGGATGCCAACCTTCACCCCCTTGTCGCGCGACAGTTGAGCAGCCTTGGCGCATATGCGTGCCACAGATCCGAACGCCACGATGAGATAGTCGGCGTCTTCCACTCCCAACTCCTCCCAGCGGGGCTCGTTGGCACGAATCTCGGCATAGCGCGCCTGCAGACGGTTGTTGATCTCCTCCATGCGGCTCGACTCGAGCTCAAGGGAGGTGATCACGTTGCGGCGCCGCATCCCCTTGCGGCCGTTCGCAGCCCAGGGACACTGCTCGCGCACCTGCTCCTCCGTGCGCCTCGGGCGCTGCCCGGGGAGCACCACCTTCTCCATCATCTGGCCGACGATGCCGTCGGCCAGGATCATGGCCGGAGTGCGGTATTTAAACGAGAGATCGAATCCGAGCGCCACGAAATCGACCATCTCCTGCACCGACGAGGGAGCGAGGACTATGAGATGGTAGTCGCCGTGGCCGCCACCCTTCGTGGCCTGGAAATAGTCGGCCTGCGACGGCTGTATCGTGCCCAGGCCGGGCCCTCCCCTCATGACATTGAGGATGAGGGCCGGGAGCTCGGCTCCAGCCATATATGATATACCCTCCTGCTTGAGGCTTATGCCCGGCGACGACGATGATGTCATGACAGCCTTGCCGGAGGCGGCGCCGCCATAGACCATGTTGATGGCGGCCACTTCCGACTCGGCCTGGAGCACGGTCATGCCGGTGGTCTCCCAGGGCATGAGGGCCTCGAGAGTCTCGAGCACCTCCGACTGGGGGGTTATGGGATAGCCGAAATAGCCGTCGCAGCCGTAACGTATGGCCGCGTGGGCTATGGCCTCGTTTCCCTTCATGAGTCTTACCTCTTCTTTCATATCCGTATAGGTTGCTGTCTCCGCCATGCGGTTCCGCGACGTTGCAAGCCGCCGGGAACGACGGAGACATTGTTTATTCAATCAATCCTCACCCTGAAGACCTCTATGCAGGCGTCAGGGCATACAAGCGCGCAGCTGCAGCATCCCGTGCAGCTCTCGGGGTCAGCCATGAAGGCGTAATGATAGCCGCGGTCGTTGACTTCGTCAGGCTGCAGCGCAAGGGTCGACGTGGGACACGCCGCCACACAAAGCTCGCAACCTTTGCATTTCTCGACATTGACGCTTACCGCGCCTCTTACTTTTGCCATTTCCGATGCAGAGTTTATTTAACAGTAACTTTTGCAAAAGTAGACAAAATCTTTTGCAAACAAAGAGGAATCCACATGTTGAACAACATAAAACATGTTTTTAAACATAAAATTCCCCGTTTTTATAGTTTTTTTAACAAGTTTCCCTCAGAATTCATCACCTTTTCTCAAGGATATCCACAAGTTTTCTCATCCCTTCCGTAGCCGTTGCCTTGATTACGGTGACATTGCCCATCCTCTCCGCGGCAGGTGCCGGATTGGGATCGATATAGTAGATAGGCACGCCCGGACGCACATACTGCAGCAGGCTCGCGGCCGGATAGACGGCGAGCGAGGTGCCTATCACCACGAAGATATCGGCCTCCTCAGCCCATTCGATGGCAAGGCCGATATTAGGCACCGGCTCCTGGAAGAAGACGATGTGCGGACGCATCAGGTCGCCGCGACGGCCACGCGTGGCAGGAGTGGTGGAGAGATGCTCCATGTCGAGAGGTTCTATGTAGTCGGGATCGCTTACGCTGCGCATCTTCATGAGCTCGCCGTGAAGATGGAGCACCTTCGAGGAACCCGCGCGCTCGTGCAGATCATCGACGTTCTGGGTGATGACATAGACGTCGTAATCCCTCTCCAGGTCGGCGAGAGCCTTGTGGGCGGCGTTGGGCTGCTTGGTTATCAGGTCGCGCCGCCGGGCATTGTAGAACTCATGCACAAGCTCCGGATTACGGCGGAAGCCGTCGGCCGAAGCCACCTCCATCACCGGATAGTTCTCCCACAGGCCGCCTGCGTCGCGGAAGGTGGATATTCCGCTTTCGGCGCTCATGCCGGCGCCCGATGATATCACTAATCTTGGTTTTCCCATATTCATTCGTTTTTAGGAAGTTGATATTGCCACGGGAGAGAAGCGCGGATGATATTCCCGCCGGCCTGACAGCCCGTGGGAACGGATTCTCCTGCAGAGACGGGCGAAATTAGCGTAAAAAAACGGATTGAGGTGTAAAATTGCACTTAAAAAAATATGAATGTGCAATAATTGACAAACTTTCGCGAGGATTTTGTAATTTTGCGACATGGAAGAAGAAGATTTCGATATCCGCGGGCAAGAGCCACGCGACACCGAAAAAGATATAGAGAAAGCGCTGCGCCCGCTGGCGTTCGACGACTTCAGCGGCCAGGAGAAGATCATATCCAACCTGCGCGTATTCGTGCAGGCCGCCCGTCTGCGCGGCGAGGCCCTCGACCACACCCTGCTCCACGGCCCTCCCGGACTGGGGAAGACCACGCTGTCGAACATCGTGGCCAATGAGCTCGGCGTAGGCTTCAAGGTGACCTCCGGCCCCGTGCTCGACAAGCCCGGCGACCTGGCAGGCATCCTCATGAGCCTCGAGCCCCACGACGTGCTCTTCATCGACGAGATACACCGCCTGCACCCCATAGTAGAGGAGTATCTATATTCCGCTATGGAAGACTACCGCATCGACATCCTCCTCGACAAGGGCCCGGGCGCCAAGAGCGTACAGCTCACACTGGCACCCTTCACCCTTATAGGAGCGACCACCCGCAGCGGACTGCTCACCTCCCCTCTGCGCGCACGCTTCGGCATAAACTGCCATCTCGAATACTACGACCACGAAGTGCTGCAGGGCATCGTGAAGCGCTCCGCCGGACTTCTCCGTGTGGGGATAGCCAACGACGCGGCCCAGGAGATCGCATTGCGCAGCCGGGGCACCCCGCGTATCGCCAACGCCCTGCTCCGTCGTGTGCGCGACTTCGCCATGGTGAAAGGGAACGGTTTCATAGGCATCGACATAGCCCGGCATGCTCTCGAAGCCCTCAACATCGACCGCTACGGTCTCGACGAGATCGACAACCGCATCCTGCTCACCATAATCGACAAATTCAAGGGGGGCCCTGTGGGAATCTCGACAATCGCCACCGCCCTGGGCGAGGACGCCGGCACAGTGGAGGAGGTCTATGAGCCTTTCCTGATAAAGGAGGGATTTCTGAAACGGACGCCCCGCGGACGCGAGGCCACCGACCTGGCCTACACCCATCTGAAACGCACACGCCCCAACATGCCCGGATCTCTTTTCGACGAATGACAGCGCGGGGAGCCGGTATCCCGGCACCCGCGACCTTACACAGCAAACAAACCCGACTGATATGGCTGGAATCAAATCATTGGTGAAAGACACCGCCGTCTATGGCCTGAGCAGCATTGTTGGCCGTTTTCTCAACTGGTGTCTGGTGCCGCTCTACGTATATCTCTTCCCGAGCGAGGAATACGGCGTGGTGAGCTATCTCTACGGCTTCACCGCGGTGGCCCTCGTGATCCTCAACTACGGCATGGAGACCGGATTCTTCCGGTTTGCAAACAAAGAGAAAGACCCGGAGACCGTCTACACAACGTCACTGCTCTCCGTGGGCGCCACCTCCCTGCTCTTCATCGCCCTGATAACCCTCTTCCTTCACCCCGTGGCGGAGGCCATGCTGCTCCCCGGCGACGGACTGTTCATATGGCTCCTGGGAGTCACCGTGGCTGTCGACGCATTCTCCAACCTTCCCTTCGCCTATCTGCGCTTCAGGAAGCAGGCCTGGAGGTTCGCGGGGATAAAACTGCTCAACGTGGCCCTCAACATAGGGCTCAACCTGTTTTTTCTGCTGCTATGCCCCGTCATCGACCGCCACTGCCCGGAATGCATAGCCTGGTTCTACAATCCTCTCGGAGGCGCCGCGTTCGGCATCGGCTGGATATTCCTGGCCAATATAATATCGTCGGTGGTCGTGCTGTTCTGCCTTATGCCTCAGCTCACAGGGCGACGCTACCGTTTCTCCGCCCCGCTCCTGCGACAAATGCTCACCTACAGCTGGCCGCTGCTCATACTCGGTGTGGCCGGAATCCTGAGCCAGAACATGGGGCAGCTGATCATTCCATACCTGTTTGAGGGACATGAGTCCGAAGCGCGTTCGATGGTGGGCATCTACGGCGCCAACATGAAGATCGCCATAGTCATGGTGATGTTCACCCAGGCATTCCGCTATGCCTACGAACCTTTCATTTTCTCCCATGCGAAAGAGGAGGGTGAGGGGAAAAGCCGCGCCTACTGCGACGCCATGAAATATTTCGTGGTCTTCGGGCTCTTCATCTTCCTGGGAGTGATGTACTTCCTCCCCATTCTTAAACATTTCATCGCCCCTGCCTACTGGTCAGGTCTCCGCGTAGTGCCTGTGATGATGATGGCCGAGCTCTGCTTCGGAGTGTTCTTCAATCTCTCGCTGTGGTACAAACTCACCGACCGCACACAGTGGGGCATGTATTTCTCCCTCTTCTGTTTCGTGCTCATGCTCGGGCTCAACCTGTGGCTCGTGCCGGCCATAGGCATCCCCGACGGCTACATGGGCTCCGCATGGGCAGCCCTCATAAGCTATTTCACCGTCATGGCGGCCAGCTATCTGGTGGGGCGCCACTATTATCCGCTACCCTACGAAATGAAGCGGATGGGGCTCTACACACTGCTCGCACTCGCGCTATATCTGACAGGCGAATATTCGGCGGTGTTGCTGCCCGCATGGGGAGTCTATCCGTTGCGGATCATCCTCCTGTGCGGCTATGTCCTGACCGTGGCCTTCTTCGAAGAGATACCCTTCCTGACACGACGGCTCAGGCGGCTGGCGGGGTGTAGATAAGTTTTTTCCGCCACTCATACAATTTAGCGAATTTAAATTTGTTAATTGTTTACAATTTTAATTAACTTTACACCTGGAAAATAGAGAGTAAAAAACTGAGGAAAGATGCCTGATTCCGCCTACCATATCCCCGCGCTGCTGCCAGAAGCCATACAGCTGCTTGATATAAAGCCAGATGGCACATACATCGACGCCACATTCGGCGGCGGAGGGCATTCGCGCGCCATCATCGAGGCGCTCGGTCCGGAGGGGCGCCTATACTCTTTCGACCGAGACATCGACGCCTATGCCAACCGCATCGACGATCCCCGGTTTACATTCGTACATTCCAATTTCCGTTATGTAGAGAATTTCATGAGGTATCACGGAGCCGGAAAGATCGACGGCATACTCGCCGACCTGGGCGTGAGCTTCCATCATTTCGACTCCTCGGAACGCGGATTCTCATTCCGCGCCGACGCCCCCCTCGACATGCGGATGAACCGCAAGGCCGACCGCACCGCGGCCATGATCCTCGCGGAAGCCGACGAAGAGACAATAAAAGACACTCTCCGCGCCTACGCCGACCTCAAGCGCCCGGGCAACGTTGCCAAGGCCATAGTCAAAGCCCGCGCCCAACATCCGGTCCAGACCACTTTCGAACTGGCTGACGCCGTACGCCCGGCCCTCGATCCCCGGCAGGAAAAGAAAGAGATGGCCCAGGTGTTCCAGGCATTGCGCATCGCCACAAACGACGAGATGGGCGACCTGCGCAGATTTCTCGAAGCCACGGCGCGGATACTCCGCCCGGGCGGACGCCTCGCCGTGCTCACCTACCACTCCATAGAAGACCGGATGGTGAAGAATTTCATGAAGACCGGCAATGTGGAGGGGCGCGAGGAGAAAGACTTCTTCGGGAAGACTTCCTCACCATGGCGCCCGGTGACCCGGAAACCCGTGGAGCCTTCCCAGCAGGAAGTGGAGGCGAACCCGCGGTCGAGAAGCGCCAAACTCAGAGTGGCAGAACTGATATGAAAGATATGATAAAATGAAGTCCTGATCAATTTCTCTCCAAGATATGGCTGACAATAAAAAAGACAACGATAAAAAGGTAAAGAAAGAGAAGACAAAGAGAACGGCGCCCTCATGGGTGTCAGACGTGCGCTACGGGCAATCGCTCTCCGTGGAATTCTTCAAGCGCAACGCATGGCTACTGATGATCCTGATCATGGCGATGCTCTCGCTGATGGGCCTGCGCTACAAGACAAAGACCCGGATGGAGGAGATAAAACGGCTCACCACTGAGCTGCAGATAGCCGAAAGCTCCAAGCTTCAGGAGAAAGCGGCCTACATGTCGCTGATACGCGAGACGGAGATGAAAAGGCTCGTGGAGGAGAAAGGGCTCGGCCTGCAGTTTCAGGAACAGCCCCCCTACGAGCTCGTGATCGACGACCGCTGACCCGAAGCCAACGCAACGACAACGACATAGAAAGGCATCTCACTCAAAATGAAACAGAACAACAAGACACATATACTTTTCCGCTACGGCATAATAACACTCGCCTTCTTCGTCTTCTCGCTCGGAGTGGTGGTGAAGCTTTTCGAGACCACCGTGGTCACCGCACCCGACTGGGACAAGCGCGCCCACGAAGAGCTGTCGAAAACCTCCGTCATATCGCCGGAGAGGGGCAATATACTCGCCTCCAACGGCAATATCCTGGCTTGCAACCTGAAAGTCTACGACATAAAGCTCGACCTTCGTCACAACAAAGTGATGAAGCAGTCGGTGATACCCTGGGCGAAGATCGACTCCCTGGCCGACTCGCTCGACTATCACTATCCCAGAGTGCGCAATCTCACCTCACACCCCGACACTTTCAAGAAATACTCCTGGCATACGCGCCTCAAGAAGGAATTCGATAAAAAACCGGAAAAACGTCCGCGCGCCCTGCGGCTCGCGGCAAAGAAAACCCTCGAGGATTTTGCCAGGATCCGCAACTTTCCGTATCTCAAGGATTTCAAGGGTGCGGGATTCCGCATCCCGGTCTATAAGGAGGAGAAAAACATCCGCATATATCCATATGGACGCATGGCATACCGGAGCATCGGAAGAGTCAACGAAAGTCACGCCACCGGTGAATTCCACGGCTACTCGGGTCTTGAGAAAGACCTCGACAGCCTGCTCTACGGCAAACCCGGCACAGCCAAGAAAGTGGCACTCACCTCAGGCATAAGCAACTGGATGAGCAAGCCTCCCAAAAGGGGATTCGACATCCACACCACCATCGACATCGACCTCCAGGACATGCTCGAGCAGGAACTCGCCACCATCTGCCAGGAATCGAAAGCCGAGTGGGGCACGGCCATACTCATGGAGGTGGCGACCGGTGAGATCAAGGCGATATCCAACATCGAGCTCCTCGACGACGGCACGTACGGAGAAGCTCTCAACAGGGCCGTGCAGGCATTCGAGCCGGGGTCGGTGATGAAACCGATATCGCTGATGATCGCCTTCGAAGACGGGCTTGTGAAAAGCGTCAACGACATTATCGACTGCAGCCCTTTCCAGCGCACCAGCGACCCGCATGCCCCGGGAGTAAAAAACATGAAGCAGGTCATCGAAATGTCGTCAAACACAGGAATAGCACGCGTGATATTCCGTGGATATGCCGACAATCCGGCTGCTTTCCACGACCGTCTCGACTCCATCGGATTCTTCGAGCCGATGCATACGGGCATAGCGGGAGAATGCGTGCCCCGCATACGCAAGCTCCTCCCCAAAGACGCACGCGGCAACAACATAACCCTGACCTCGCGCCATCTCGACCTGGCACGCCAGGCTTATGGCTACAACACTGAGATACCCCCGCTTTACACCCTATCCGTCTACAACGCCATAGCCAACAACGGGAAATATGTGCGTCCGCATCTTGTGCGTTCGCTCACCGACGAGGAGGGGCGTGACTCCGTGATGCCCATAAGCTACATCCGGCCCCGCATATGCTCCGAGGAGACAGCCGCCAAAGTCAGGGAATGCATCCGCGAGGTGGTCTGGGGCGAGCATGGCACGGCGCGCATGGTGCGCGACGACCGCGTGGAGGTGGCCGGAAAGACGGGCACCGCTTACCCTGTGGAGCACGGAACCTACAACACTGCCAAACGCCGCTATGCGTTCGCCGGCTTCTTCCCTTATTCCAATCCGAAATACTCCTGCATGGCCCTGGTGCTCGGGCCCTCCGGCACGAGTGCCAACCGCACCTCCGGACAGGTGGTGAAGAACATGGCCGTCAGGATGTATGCCCGCGGTATGTTCGACAATTCCTCGTCGTTCACCACCGAGAGAAAGGAGTCCATACCAGTGTTCGCCGCATCTGAATCGGTGAAAGGGCCCTCCCTGGGGGCGGCCCTCGGCATAACCAAAGCCCGGAGAGTGAAGGCCTCGGCTCCCGAGAAATCGGTGGGAGCGGTGCCCGACGTGACAGGCTACGATGCCCCCACGGCGGTGAGGATACTCGAGCAGTGCGGCCTCAATGTCAGGCTGCGCGGCACAGGGCATGTCGTGGCCCAGTCGCTGCCGCGAGGCACGGCCATACGGCGCGGCGACCGCATAGTGCTCGACCTGAAGATATAGACAGTCTTCCCCTATGCGGGGAGCGACGATTTGATAATGAAACATAACACAACCGAGATATGACCTCCAAGCTATCAAGCCTTCTCGCCGACATCGACGTCGTCGAGATAATCGGCGAGACCGACAGAAACATAACCTCTCTCGAGAGCGACTCCAGGAAAGTGGAGAAAGACGGCCTTTTCGTGGCCGTGAAAGGTGTGACCACCGACGGTCACAAATATATCCCCGTGGTGGCGAGCGCCCATGTCGGGGCAATCGTCTGCGAGGAGATGCCCTCGACATTCGAAAAGGGAATCACATATGTGCGCGTGGCCGACTCTGCCGAAGCACTCGGACGCCTGGCTTCCGCCTGGTACGGACATCCCTCCCGCAAACTGAAGCTCGTGGGAGTGACAGGCACCAACGGCAAGACCACCACCGCCACATTGCTCTACGAGATGGCGAAATTCGAGGGTTATAAGGCCGGTCTCCTATCCACCGTATGCAACTACGTGTGCGACCGTGCCGTGCCCACCACCCATACCACCCCCGACCCCCTCACGCTCAACGAGCTGCTGGCAGAGATGGTGGCCGAAGGCTGTGAATACGCATTCATGGAAGTGTCGTCCCACTCCACGGCCCAGCGCCGTGTGGCCGGCTTACGCTTCGCCGGAGGCATCTTCACCAATCTCACCCGGGATCACCTCGACTATCACGGCACGGTGGAAAACTATATGAATGCCAAGAAAGCCTTCTTCGACATGCTCCCCGCCGACGCATTCGCCTTGACAAACGCTGATGACAAGGCCGGGATGTATATGGTGCAGAACACAAAAGCCAAGGTCTACACATATTCTCTCCGCGCAGACGCCGACTTCCGCGGCCGTGTGCTCGAGACGCGCCTCGACGGTACGCTCATGCTGCTCAACGGCCGTGAGGTGGAGGTGCGTTTCACGGGCAGGTTCAACGCCTACAACCTTACCGACGTCTACGGCGCCTCCATCTTATCAGGCTTCGATCCGGAGGAGGTGATTGTCAACATGAGCCGGCTCGTGCCCGTAGCGGGGCGCTTCCAGCCCTTCATGTCGGCCGACGGTGTGGCCGCCATCGTCGACTATGCCCACACTCCCGATGCACTGGTCAACGTGCTCGACACGATCCGCGAGATCGTGGGCGTCGACGGCGAGATCATCACGGTGGTAGGAGCAGGCGGCAACCGCGACCATGGCAAACGCCCGATGATGGCCCAGGAGGCCGCATGCCGCAGCGATTTCCTCATCCTGACCAGCGATAATCCCCGCGATGAAGTGCCTGAAGAGATAATCGCCGACATGAGGGCAGGCCTCAACTCCGAGGAACTCACACGCACAGAATGCGTCACCGACCGGCGCGAGGCCATCCGCAAGGCCGTGATGATGGCAAAACCGGGAACGGTAGTGCTCGTGGCGGGGAAAGGACACGAGACTTATCAGGAAGTCTGCGGCGTAAGGCACCATTTTGACGACCGGGAAGAGGTGGTCGAGGCTTTCGCCGCACGCTGATTCATGCACAACCATAAAATATGATCCACGCATAGCGACATAAAATGATCTACGCATTATTCCAACTGCTGAAAGACACCGATTTCCCCGGAATACACCTGATGGACTACATCACTTTCCGGGCCGGCACATCGTTCGCCCTGGCGATGGTGATCGCCCTGGTGTTCGGTCGCGACATAATCCACCGCCTGCAGCGTATGCAGGTGGGTGAGGTGATACGCAATCTCGGCCTTGAGGGGCAGATGAGCAAGACAGGCACCCCCACGATGGGCGGCGTGATAATCATCCTCTCCATTCTCATTCCCTGCCTCCTACTCGGCAATCTCTCCAATATCTACATGATCCTCATGCTTGTGGCCACCGTATGGATGGGCTCGATAGGATTCCTCGACGACTACCGCAAACTGAAATATCATAACAAGGACGGTCTCAAGGGGAAATACAAGGTAATCGGCCAGGTGGGACTCGGCCTGATCGTGGGCATCACCATGTGGCTCTCTCCCGACATCGTCATGAGCGAGAACATGGAGGTGCAGAACATCGTCACCCACGAGACAGAAATCGTGCATTCCGTCAACACCGTGAAATCGCCGCAGACCACCATCCCCTTCGTGAAGAACAACAACTTCAACTACGAATGGCTGACCTCGTGGATCAACGACGCCAACGCCGCCGAGACACTCGGCTGGCTCGTGTTCGTGCTCGTGGTGATAATCGTGGTGGCGGCAGTGAGCAACGGCGCCAATCTGACCGATGGCCTCGACGGCCTCTGCGCCGGCACCTCGGCTATAATCGGGGTGGCCCTGGCCGTGATGGCATATCTTGGAGGCAATGTCATATATTCAGGATATCTCAACATCATGTATATACCCGGCAGCGAGGAGCTTGTGGTCTACGCGGCCGCCTTCATCGGGGCATTGGTGGGATTCCTGTGGTACAACGCTTTTCCCGCCCAGGTATTCATGGGCGACACCGGCAGCCTTACGCTCGGAGGCATACTGGCCGTCTTCGCCATCCTCATACGCAAGGAGCTGCTCATCCCCCTCTTATGTCTGATCTTCTTCATCGAAGATCTCTCCGTCATACTTCAGGTGGGCTATTTCAAATATACGAAGAAAAAATTCGGCGAAGGACGGCGCATCTTCAAGATGACACCTCTCCACCACCATTTTCAGAAGGCCGGCGATCCGGCGGTGAGATGCCTCGTGAATTTCCCGAAATCGCCTATTCCCGAATCGAAGATCGTGGTGAGGTTCTGGATTGTCGGCATATTGCTGGCGGCCCTCACCTTCGTCACTCTCAAAATACGCTGACGCCTCCGGGTCTCGGCTGAATCAACAAATTGCAACATGGAAATAAACAAACAGAATATCGATCTCTCCGGGCGCCTGGTTGTGCTCGGCGGAGGGGAAAGCGGCACGGGTGCCGCAGTGCTCGGCAAGGCAAAGGGAATGGACGTGTTCCTGTCTGACATGGGGTCAATACCGCAGAAATACAAAGATGTGCTTGACTCACACGACATCCCTTATGAGGAGGGCACGCACACGGAAGAAAAGATACTCAACGCCACGGTCGTGGTGAAAAGCCCCGGCATACCGCCATACGCACCCATGGTGAGGAAAATCATCTCTCTCGGTATCCCCGTGATCTCCGAGATTGAATTCGCCGCCGGATTTACCGACGCGAGGATGGTGTGCATCACCGGATCAAACGGCAAGACAACCACTACCCTACTCACCTACCATATACTGCGCGAGGCAGGGCTTGACGTGGGACTCGCCGGAAATGTAGGGAAGAGCCTCGCCCTGCAGGTGGCCGAAGACCCGCATGAGATATATGTGATAGAACTCTCGAGCTTCCAGCTGGAGAACATGTATCAGTTCAAGGCCAACATAGCCGTGATAATGAACATCACTCCCGACCATCTTGACCGCTACGATCATAAGATGGAAAACTATGTGGCTGCCAAATTCCGCATATTGCGCAACCAGACCAAAGACGACTATTTCGTCTACTGGCAGGACGATCCCATCGTGCGCGAGCAGATAAAGCACGTGCAGAGCGAGGCGCTGCGCCTCCCGTTCGGAGTGGAGAAAGAAGACGGAAGCGCCGCCTGGGTCGACGATGGCATCATGCGCTTCTCCACGCCCGGCGAGGTGTGGGACATCCCCCGCGACCGCCTGTCCCTCCCGGGGCTGCACAACCTCTACAACTCCATGGCGGCAGGCATATCAGCGTCCGTGCTTAAGATTCGCAAAGAGACCATACGCCATGCCCTGGAAGACTTCGAAGCCGTGGAGCACCGTCTGGAGTATGTGGCCACAGTCGACGGCGTGCGCTACGTCAACGACTCGAAAGCCACCAATGTCAACTCCACATGGTATGCCCTTGAGAGCATGACCACGCCCACCATCCTGATTCTCGGAGGCAAAGACAAAGGCAACGACTACTCCGAGATAGAACCGCTCGTGAAAGAGAAGGTGAAGGCGATTGTCTGCATGGGCCTCCACAACGAGAAACTACTCAATTTCTTCACCGGCAAAGTGGAAAACATCGCCGACACACACAGTCTCGACGAGGCGCTGCAGGCATGCCGTGCCTTCGCTTCGGAGGGCGACACAGTGCTGCTTTCCCCCTGCTGCGCAAGTTTCGACCTCTTCAAGAGCTACGAAGACCGTGGCGACCGTTTCAAGGCAGCCGTAAAGGCACTGACAGGAAAATGACTACTGACAATCCACTCTCCCGCACATAAAAACTCTTTCCCATGGAAAAGGTAACAGAAGCGCCCGAGCAAGGCGTGATAATCAAGGAAACCGTCGACGGCGTAGCCGTCAGTAAGCAGGCCCGCACTACGCGCGGCTCCGGCGGAAAGGATGTGGCCAAGCCGCGTCCCGACCCATATATCTGGGGCATATACATCATGTTGCTCATGGTCTCGGTCATCGAGCTCTTCTCCGCATCGAGCTCCGAAGTGTCGGGCTCCAATGTCTACATGCCGCTGATACGCCATGCCATCTTCCTTGTGATCGGTCTCGGACTCGTGCTTGCCCTTCAGAACACACACTACGGTTATTTCAGCCGATTCGCATGGTTCGCGGCGCTCATATCGCTCGGGTTGCTGATATTTTCCAACTTCTTCGGCGTGGAGATCAACGGCGCCCAGAGAGCCATACGTGTGGCCGGATTCACAATACAGCCCCCGGAGATAGTCAAACTGACTGTCGTGGTGCTTCTTGCCACTATCCTGGGGCGCAACCAGGAGCCCCGGGGAGTCTCCAACAAAGGTATCATATGGGCAGCCCTCGTGGTTGTGATATTCGGTGCGTTCCTCTGGAAGAACGGTCTCACCAACACTATCCTGCTTTTCGGAGTGAGTCTCTCCATGTTCCTTATCGGCGGCATGAAATGGAAGAAATTCTTCATGGTGCTGGGGGTATACGCTATCTGCGGAGGGGTGCTCTACATGATGAAATACACAGGCGACAAATCGGAAGACCTCGACTCCGTGGGCAAGACCGAGATGGTGGCGCAGGCATCCGGCGACGGACGTGTGGACACCCACAAGGGACGCATACAGCGATTCCTCGACGGAGTCTCCCCCACCGACCCCATCAATGATGAAAACCGTCAGGTGATCTTCGCCAAGATCGCCCAGGCCAACGGGGGAGTGTTCGGGCAAGGCCCGGGCAACTCCCGAGAAAGCGCGCGCCTTCCGCTTGCTTTCTCCGACTATATCTATTCCATTATCGTTGAAGACACCGGATTCGTAGGAGGAGTATTCCTGCTGGCGCTCTATCTCTTCCTGCTCGCCCGGGCGGGACGAATAGCATATTTCTGTTCCAGGGCATTCCCGGCATTTCTGATCATGGGATGCGCGGTGCTGATTGTGTTCCAGGCTCTGGTGCACATGGCCATCGTCACGGGGCTTTTCCCGGTGAGCGGACAGCCGTTGCCTCTGATATCAAAGGGTGGCACGTCGATCGTAGTCATGTCGATGGCGATAGGGATCATGCTATCGGTGAGCCGGTTCGCCGTGATCAATGGCAACAAAAAACAGATAAACGCCGAGCTCAAGGAACTTCCCGAAGACATGCAAGCGGCCAACTATTCAACACAGGTTACGAAAAATGACTGAAAAAAGCTATGACACGACACCACGCCGTCCGAGAGTGGTGATAAGCGGAGGGGGCACCGGAGGACACATATTCCCCGCCCTCTCCATAGCCGACGCCCTCAGGCGCCGCCTCGACGCCGACATACTCTTCGTAGGCGCCGAGAACCGTATGGAGATGACCCGTGTGCCCGAAGCGGGCTACGAGATAATCGGTCTTCCCGTGGCCGGATTCGACCGCAAAAGGCTCTGGAGAAATATTTCTGTGCTTTTCAAGCTCTTCAGGAGCCTCCGGAAATCACGGAAAATAATCAGCGACTTCAAGCCCGACATAGCGATCGGAGTGGGAGGATATGCCTCGGGACCGACCCTTAAGGCCGCGCAACGCGCAGGAATACCCACCCTGCTTCAGGAACAGAATTCCTATGCCGGTGTCACCAACAAACTCCTCGGAGAGAAAGCCGGGAAAATATGCGTGGCCTACGACGGCATGGAGCGCTTCTTCCCTGCCGACAGGATCGTGAAGACAGGCAATCCCATACGCAAGGCTCTCCTCTCCTACTCAAAAAGCGTAAAAGAGGCCCGCGAGGCGTTCGGTCTCGATCCGGAGCGCCCTGTCCTGCTCGTGGTGGGAGGAAGCCTCGGAGCCCTCACCCTCAACGAGAGCATGGAAAAGGGGATAAAAAGCATCGCTGACAAAGGCATACAGGTGATCTGGCAGACAGGGAAGAATTTCGGCGACCGCGGACCGGCGGCCGCCAGGGGAATAAAAGGTGTGGTGGTCACCCCCTTCATCTCCGACATGGCATCCGCCTACAGAGCGGCCGACCTCGTGGTGGGCCGTGCCGGCGCCGGATCGATATCTGAACTACAGGCTCTCGGCAAACCGGTGATACTCGTGCCATCGCCCAATGTGGCCGAAGACCACCAGACACACAACGCCCGCGCACTCTCGGAGCGCGGTGCGGCCGTGCTCGTGACCGACGCCGAGGCACGCGACATACTCGTAGACACTGCCATAGGATTGATAGGAGATAAAAAGAAACTCGCCGATATGCAGGCGCGCATCCTTGAGATGGGGATAGCCGACAGCGACGAACGTATTGCCGACGAAGTCTGCACCCTGCTCAACAAGAAACAATGATGAAGACAGAAAACAACGGCCGACCGGCAGACTCCGCGTTCGGCAACATATATTTCGTGGGAGCCGGAGGCATCGGCATGGCCAATCTCGAACGGTATCTGCTCAGCAAAGGACACCGGGTAGCCGGATACGACAAGACTCCCTCGGCGCTCACGGCGCAACTGGCCGACGAAGGGGTCGGCATCACATACACCGACAGCGAGGAGGAGATTCCCGCCGCTTTCCGCGACCCGGCCGACACACTGGTGGTATATACCCCGGCGGTGCCTGCCGACAACAGGATATTATCCTGGTTCATAGACAACGGCTTTGAAGTGATAAAGCGTGCAGCATTGCTCGGGCGCATCACGCGCACCACCTCCGCGATCTGCATATCCGGATCACACGGTAAAACCACCACCTGCTCCATGACGGCCAATATCCTGCGTGACTCTCATGTAGGATGCAATGCCTTTCTCGGGGGGATACTCCGCAACACCGGGAGCAATCTCGTTCTCAGCGACACGTCGCCCTGGTCTGTGATCGAGGCTGATGAGTATGACCGTTCTTTTCATCAGCTCTCCCCTACCGTGGCCGTGGTCACCTCTACCGACCCCGACCACCTCGACATCTATGGCGACGAGGAAGGTTATCTCGAGGGTTTCGCCCATTTCACATCGCTAATACGCCCGGGAGGAACCCTGCTTATGCACACAGGGCTGAAATTGCATCCGCGCACGGGGAACGAGGTCAACGTCCTGACCTACAGCGGCGGCAAAGATGGAGACTGGCATGCGGAAGACATAACCTACGGTGAAGGCACGCTCTCATTCACCCTTTGCGGCCCGTCTACAAGGATCACCGGCATTGAGCTCGGTGTGCCCGTCGAGATAAACATCGACAACGCCGTGGCCGCAGGAGCCGCGGCACATATAGCGGGAGCCGACGACGACGAGATACGCCACGGACTGGCCACATTCAAAGGGGCCCGCAGGCGTTTCGAGGTGTGGCGCGACGGCAAAGACGGAGGCACTGTGCTCATCGACGACTACGGCCACAGCCCCAACGAGGTGAAAGCCTCCATACGCTCCGTCAAGAAACTATATCCCGGCAGGAAACTCACAGTAGTGTTCCAGCCGCATCTCTACACCCGTACCCGCGATTTCGCGCCCGAATTCGCCGAAGCCCTCTCCGGGGCCGACCGCGTGATAATGCCGGAAATATATCCGGCACGTGAACTCCCGATAGACGGAGTAGACTCCAATCTGATACTAAAAGACGTAAAGAGCCCTGAGAAATGCTTTTGTGAGAGGAAAAATTTGCTTAATCTGATAAAAAATAGTAATTTTGACATCCTTATGACACTGGGGGCGGCCGACATCGACAGGCTGCTTCCAGACATAGACAATATCCTTAAGAATCGCAAATAAAGAGAAAACGATGCGTAAGACCTTGATGAAGTGGCTGTTGCTTGTCTTTCTGTTCGCCTATGTCACGGCAGTGACCGTCTGGGCCCACGGAGAGGCGTCACGCCATGCCTGCAAAGGATTCGAGGTGGAGATAAAGTCTGTGTCGAAAGCCGACTCCGTCACTGAGCGTGGCGTGACGGAGGAGCTCATGAAATATCCGCGTAAGATCAAAGGAGTGCCCATGGCTGCGGTCAATACCCTTGACCTTGAACGCTATCTATCGAAGATGTCGAATTTCGAGGATGTGGAATGCACACTCACCACCGACGGCTTCCTGAGAGTGACGATAGTGCCTATGGTACCCGAGATAAGGGTCTTCGACGGCCCCGACAGCTACTACATCAACAAAGACGGCAAGAGGATCGAGTCGAAAGCAAGCTTCTTTGTGGATGTGCCGGTTGTAAAAGGCACTTTCACGACCTCCTTCACCCCGCGCGACGTGCTCCCCGTGACCCGGTTCGTGCAGAACGATCCCGTGCTGCGGCAACTCGTGGCCATGACCGAGGCCCGCGACGCCGACAACATAATCCTCGTGCCCCGTATCCACGGCCACGTCGTGAATTTCGGCGACACCACCCGTCTGGAAGAGAAACGGAAGGCCCTTCTGGCGTTCTACAGGAAAGTGATGCCCTACAAGGGGTGGTGGGAATACGACACCCTGTCGCTTAAATTCCGTGGCCAGATCGTAGCGTCACGCCGCGACAAGACTCCAAGCGTCCACGGCTTGCAGTATGAGGAGGAGGAAGATCTGGAGGAAGCTACCCTTCCTGTCGATCTTCCTGAAAAAACCGCTCCCGGCAACGGGAATCCTTAAACCAAACGGACGCCACCCCGTTAATAACAAAGAACTACAAACACCCATGAGTGAGGAAAGACATATAGCAGCAATTGAAATAAGCAGCTCGAAGATAATAGCCGCCGTTGGGCGCACCCACGGCGACGGCAAGCTTGAGGTCGTGGCCATAGAGCAGGAAAAGGCCGTCGACGCGACACGCTACGGCATAATAGCCAATCTGGAGGAGACATCCATGAGAGCGGCCAGGATCATCAAAAGCCTGGAACAACGCACAGGGGTGGCCCCGCGCCGGATAAAAGGCGTCTTTGTCGGTCTTTCCGGCCGGTCGCTGAAAAGCATACCCACGGAGGTGTCGCTGAGTCTCCCGGAAGAGACGGAGATCTCGGACGAGGTCATAAACCGTCTGCGCACCGACGCCATGCGCGCCGCCATCGACAACACCCTGGAGGTGATCGACGCGGTGCCCCGCGAATTCCGTGTGGGGAAATCGGTGACACATGCTCCAAAAGGGATGATCGGCAATTTCATCCAGGCCACCTACGACCTGATTGTATGCCGGCAGGAGCTGAAACGGAATCTCACGCGCACGATCTCCGACAAACTCGGGCTGCGCATAGAAGGTTTCGTGGTGACGCCTCTGGCCGCCGCCCATCTCATACTTACCCCCGACGAGAAACGCCTCGGCTGCATGCTCGTCGACATGGGCGCCGAGACAACTTCGGTCAGCATCTACCGCAAGGGAAGTCTCTGTTATTTCGCCACCCTCCCCTTCGGAGGCCGCAACTTCACCCGCGACATCACCTCGCTCAACGTGCTTGAGGAGAATGCCGAAGACATCAAGATCACCTCCGGCAACGCCATACCCCGCGACACTGTCTCCACACTCAATCTCAACGGCGTGAAGCTCTCCGAGGTGAGCAGTCTGGTCGTGGCCCGCTCGGAGGAGATCGTGGCCAACATAATCGAGCAGATCGAATACGCCGGTCTCAAGGACAAAGACCTCTCCGGAGGCATAATATGTATCGGCGGAGGATCCAGGATGCAGGGCATGACGGATCTGCTCGCCCAGCAGAGCACGATGCCCGTGAGACGGGGCAAGCTCCCGCCCTACGTCACCATCGACGAACTGCGCAACTCCAGCCTCGACTGCGAACAGGTGGTCAGCGTCATGTATGCCGGAGCCACACTGTGCGACACCGAATGCCTCGAGGAGCCGACACGCGACGATATCCCCGCCATAGGCGGTGTTCCCGCGGCGGATCCGGAGCCTGAACCGGAGCCTGAGCCGGCTCCGAGAAAGAAAAGCAGGCTGATGAGTTCTTTCACACGGAGAATCGCCTCCATGTTCGGCGGCGAGCCGACCGACGACTCCGAGCTGATAGAATGAACCTCCCCCACCGAAAGTCAATTCCCAACTCTCCAAAAATTATCCTTCTCCGAATATGGACGACGACAAAATCTACAACATATCAGACGATTCCACGTTTCTCGACGACCCCAATGCCTCGATAATCAAGGTCATAGGCGTAGGGGGAGGCGGGGGTAACGCCGTCAATTACATGTATCAGCAAGACATCCCTAACGTTAACTTCGTGGTCTGCAACACCGACAAGCAACATCTCGACATGTCGCCGGTGCCCACGAAATTGCTTTTGGGATGGAACATAACCCACGGCCGCGGAGCCGGCAACAATCCCGAGGTGGGACGTCTCTGCGCCGAGGAGAGCACTGAAGCGATACAGCAGCTCTTCGAAGACGGCACGGAGATGGTGTTCATCACGGCCGGAATGGGTGGTGGCACCGGCACCGGGGCCGCGCCAGTAGTGGCCAGGCTCGCCAAAGACGCCGGGATGCTCACGATCGGCATCGTAACCGTGCCTTTCATGTTCGAGGGAGAGAAGAAGATCCTGAAGGCTCTCGACGGCGCCAAGGAGATGCGCGAGCATGTCGACGCCCTGCTGATGATCAACAACGAGAACCTCATAGAGCTCTATAAGGACTACAATTTCTTCAACGCCTTCCAGAAAGCCGACGACACCCTGGCCAACGCTGCGCGGAGTATCTCGGACATCATCTCGGAGCGCTGCTACATAAACGTCGACTTCCAGGACGTGAAGACCACACTCAAGGACAGCGGCACAGCCATCATATCGACGGCCTATGGCGAAGGGGAGCACCGCATCTCCGACGCCATCCACAACGCCCTCCATTCGCCGCTGCTCAAGGAGCACGACATCAACACGTCGCAGCGGCTCCTCTTCAAGTTCACATGTTGGAAAGACAGCCAGAACCCTCTGAGAGCCGAGGAGATAGCCGAGATCACGCAGTTCACTTCCAAGCTCCCTTCGAGCATCGACGTGAAATGGGGCATCGGCGACGATCCCTCGATGGGCGACAAAGTGAAGATAACGGTGCTCGCATCAGGCTTCGACATCACCGTGGTCGACAAGAAAGGCGACGACTCGAAGGGTGGCAAGAAAGATGAAGTCATCACCTTCGAGAGCAAGAAAGACAAACAGGAAGAGCTCCAGCAGAAGGAGGAATCGACAGAGAGGATCGCCGAAGTCTACGGTGCCGACAAGGTCATAAAGCAACGCAGGAACGCCGCCAGAATGAAATATGCCGTGCTGAAGCCCTCACAGTTCGACGATCATGAAGTGATCGCACTCATTGAAAGTGTGCCCACCTACAACCGCGACACCACCTTCAACAACGAGCTGCAGCGCATATCGGACGCAGCTGCCAGAGGACGCGATGACAGAGGCAGGAAACCGGAAGCCGGGGGCGACACTATCTCTTTCGGCGACTTCAACTACATTCCATAAGAATTTTAAAATCTAAGACCCCATACAACAAAACGCGGACAGGTGAAGACCGCCGCACTAACCGATTCAACAAAGATGGAAACTAAATTCCAGATGGTCGCCAAGACCTTCCAGGGCCTTGAGGATGTGCTCAGCGAGGAGCTTATAGAACTCGGAGCCGAGAATGTGGAGACAGGTCTCCGCATGGTCACATTCGAGGGTGACAACGAGACGATGTATCGAGCCAACCTCTGCTGCCGCACGGCCCTGAGGATCCTGAAGCCTATCGTCAAGTTCACTGCCGAGACAACCGACGAGCTATACGACTACGTGCGCGACCTCGATTGGGAACAATTCATGACGGTCGACTCCACCTTCGCGATCGACTCCACCGTGAACAGCGCCGATTTCACCCATTCCAAGTTTGTGACCTACAGGGTGAAAGACGCTATCGCCGACCATTTCAACGACAAATACGGGAAACGGCCGTCGATACGTCTCTCCGGAGCCGACATCCAGCTCAACGTGCACATAGCCGACAACAGGGTCACCATATCGCTCGACTCGAGCGGCGAGCCTCTCTCGAAACGCGGCTACCGCACGGAATCGACCGAGGCCCCCATCAACGAGGTGCTCGCCGCCGGCATAATCATGAAGACCGGCTGGAGAGGCGACTCCGACTTCGTCGATCCGATGTGTGGCTCCGGCACTTTCCTGGTCGAGGCAGCCCTTATCGCGGCCAACATAAACCCGGGCATCTACCGCGAGCATTTCGCGTTTGAGAAATGGCCGGATTTCGACCAGGAACTTTTCGAGGAGATATACAACGATGATTCCGCAGAGAGGGAATATGCCTATAAGATCTACGGCGGAGACATCGATCCGGAAGCCGTAGGCATAGCCAGGCGAAACATCAAGTCGGCGAGAGTCGACGACATGGTGGAACTTACCTGCAAGTCTGTGACAGAATGGACGGACAACGCACCCGAGGGGATACTCGTCACCAATCCTCCTTATGGCGAGCGTCTGCGGCCCGAGAATATCAACATGCTCTACCGTAGCATCGGATCTACTCTGAAAACCTATTTCACAGGCTGGCACGCCTGGATAATCGGATTCCGCGACGAGCAGTTTGCAGAGATCGGCCTCAAGCCATCTGTGAAGATACCGCTCCACAACGGTGCCCTGGAATGCAGCCTCCGTGAATATGTGCTTTTCGACGGCAAATACTCCGAATTCCGTGCCGATGGCGGATCCGTAAGCGATCCGGATGCCAGAAAGGAACAGGGGCCGAAGAAAGTGCGGCATATATCCGACGATGACTGGGAACGCCAGGCACGCAAGTTCAACAGCGGTAAGGGTATGGCCGACGACCGCAAGAAAAAGAAAAATTTCAGCCGCGACGACCGCAAGCGCACCTACGACAGCGCTCCGCGCGGAGGATACAGCCGCGACATGGGCGACGATGCCGACGACAGAAACGACTTCGGTTATGAGGAACGTGAGGATGCCACACGGCAGAGAGGCGAGTCGAGGCCGGCATACGACCGCGACCGTAAGCCATATGATGCTGACCGTAAACCCTATGATCGCGACCGTAAGCCATATGACCGCGACCGAAAACCGTATGACCGCGACCGTAAGCCATATGACGCCGACCGCAAACCTTACGACCGCGACCGTAAGCCATATGACCGCGACCGCAAACCTTACGACCGCGACCGCAAACCTTACGACCGCGACCGTAAGCCGTATGACCGCGATCGCAAACCCTACGACCGCGACGACAGCCGCCGTTCAGGCGGCGTGAAATACGATCCTGCGAATTCCCGCGGACCCAGACTTCCAGAATCTTCCGAGACCATAATCAATTCCGTCCATATGCGTCAGCGCAAGGGATGGAAGAAACAGGAGGACGAGGATTGACAGCCTACAGAGGTATAGGAAAAGCCGGCATGGCGCTCGCTGCTGCTGTAGCGGGCGCCATGTGTGTGCTCTCTCTGCTCGCCGCGCCGGCCACACGCCTGTCGGGCGGACAGGGAATCTGCCTCCCGTCGCCAAATCTCTGGAATATACCCGGATTATGGTCGTGGGCAGGAAACGTCGCCATGATTGCTGTGATGGCCATTGGAGCCACGTTGCTCAACCGCCATTATAACTTCATACGGTCGACACAACCCGTGCTGCCCGCCATGTTTCTGGTGCTGACAGCCTCCAATCCGATCATCAATGAATATCTGTCGGCCTCGACACTAATCTGCGCCGTCAATCTCATTGCCCTGACCATACTGTTCAGCTGTTACAGGCAGGACAACGCCACACAGCAAATGTTTGTGATTGCCACCCTCATCTCGGTGGGATCCATGTTCCAGTATGCATTCATCCCCTACATATTCGCCTACATTATCGGGGCTGTGGTGATGAAAGCGTTCAGGTTCAAGGAATTCCTCGCCACATGTATGGGTCTGATCGCTCCATACTGGGTAGGAGTGGGCATGGGCCTTATCGATGTGGGATGGTTCAGTATGCCGGAGTTCACGGATCTGTTCAACGGATATGCGCAGGCTCCTGAATTATTCATACTCATGCTCAGCGTCGGCACCGCCATCTTCGCCGGTCTTCTCTTAGGAGTGAACAACAGCATAAAACTCTATGCCGGCAACTCAAAGGTGAACGCTCTCAATCTGGCCATCGACCTGGTGGGAATCGTGAGCATAATATGCGTCCTTATTGATTTCTCCAACATGCTGGCCTACCTCACCACGCTCTATCTCACAGTGGCTGTGCAGATAGCCAATCTATGTGCCCTCTGGCATTTCCGCAAGGAATGGCTGATAGTTTTTGTGCCGGCCGTGATCTACACAGGCTTCTTCATAGCTTTGCTCCTTACCTGACAGCTCTCCTCCTGCCGCGGACGCACCAAATACCCCACTGATATGAAAATAATTATAGACAGTAAGATTCCTTTCATAAAGGGAAGGATCGAGACAGCGGCCATCCATGCCGGAATCGATGTGGAGGTCCTGTATGTTGATCCTGCCGACATCACACGCGATGCCGTACGCGACGCTACGGCACTGATCATCCGGACGCGCACAAGATGCGACGCCGCGCTCCTCGAAGGCTCCGGAGTGCGTCTCGTGGTCACGGCAACGATAGGGACTGATCATATCGACCTTCAGTGGTGCGCGGACAACGGCATTGAGGTGCGCAACGCTGCCGGATGCAACGCTCCGGGAGTCGCGCAGTATGTATGGTCGGCGCTCCTGCGCCACGGATTTACCATTCCGGGAAGCACCATAGGGGTTGTCGGAGCAGGCAACGTCGGCTCGATAGTGGCTGAATGGGGGAAACGATTGGGCGCGCGCGTGCTCGTGTGCGATCCGCCGAGGCAACGCGCCGGATATGCAGACCATGACTACGTGAGCCTCCGGGAAGTGCTGGGGGAGTCAGACGCCGTCACTATCCACACACCTCTTACCCACGACGGTCTGGATCCCACCTACCATCTGGTGGGAGAGGAGGAACTCGACGCCATGCGTCACGGAGCTATCCTGATCAACACCTCGCGCGGACCGGTTGTAGACAACGAAGCCTGGAGCCGCCATATAGCCGCCGGAAAGGGGAGGGCTATAGTCGATGTCTGGGAAGGAGAGCCGACCATAAGCCGCAGTCTGCTCGCGGGAGCCATGATAGCCACTCCGCACATCGCCGGCTATTCGTTCGAGGGGAAACAGAGGGCCACGAGGATGGCTCTCCGCGCCGCCGGAGAATGCCTCGGCCTCGACATACCTCTCGACGGCCTATGCGGCGATTATGTGTCGCCTGGAGATAGTCTCACGGCCGAAACTGCGGGGATTATTGTCGATTCATATGATCCGGGCGTGGATGATGCCGCGCTGAGAGCCGATCCCGCCTCTTTCGAGCGTCTGCGCGGCGATTATGACTACCGCCACGAACCTTTTATCAGACAGTGATGGCGGCAGGGAAGAAATATTATGTGGTCTTCGCCGGAAGGAATCCCGGTGTCTACGACGACTGGAGCGACGCCCGAGAGCAGATCGAGGGGTTCGACGGAGCACGCTATAAAGGATATGGATCGGCTGCGGAAGCGGCGGAGGCTTACAGGAAGGCTTCAGGAAAGAACGACGGCGATCTTGGCCGTTTCCTCGCCGGAGCAAGCCGGAGGGCGCTTCCGAAACCGGGGCAGCCCGATTATTTCACTAATCCGGAGGTGGATCTCGACGCCTGGGCAGTCGACGCCTCATGTCTGGGGAATCCGGGCCGTATGGAATATCAGGGAGTGGAGCTGATGACAGGACGCACGCTCTTCCGCATCGGGCCCTTCGACGACGCCACCAACAACATAGGGGAATTCCTCGCCATAGTCCATGCCATGGCGCTGATGGCGAAGGAGGGGAAATACCACAATATATATTCCGATTCCGTCTCGGGGATGGCCTGGGCACGCACCCGCAAGGTGAAGACACAGCTGAAACCCACCCCCCGCAACGCCAAGGTATTCGAGCTTATGGCCAGGGCCGTGACGTGGCTCAACACCCATCAGTTCCCCGCCAAGGTCATGAAATGGCAGACCGAGAAGTGGGGGGAGATCCCTGCAGATTTCGGCAGGAAATGACACAGGGTGCCGAGAGATCATCATTAGATATGAAGGAGACCATACGCCGTAAGATAACCGAAGCCGGGGCATGCGCCGTGGGGTTCGCAAGAGCAGGTGCCGTCGACAGCCGTGTGGCCGCGGGATACGCCGTATGGATAGGGGAGGGATGCCATGCCGGGATGGATTATCTCGGGCGCCATATCCCCCTGAAGGCTGACACTGAGAGTGTGCTCCCCGGAGCCGCTACCGTGATCTGCGCTGCGTTCAGTTATGCGCCGGAGAGGGTGCGTGATGCCGCTCTGCCTGTCATATCATGCTATGCCTACGGTCAGGACTATCATGACGTGATCCGCCGTAGGCTCGCGCCGGTGATAGCCTGGATGAAAGACACGTGGGGAGGCGACTGGCGCATCTGCATAGATTCAGCGCCAGTGGCGGAGAGATACTGGGCCATGAGGAGCGGGATAGGACGCCTCGCGCGCAACGGCTCGGTGATTGTCGATGAATTCGGTGGTATGTGTTTCCTTGCTGAGATACTCACAACCGTCAGCATGGAGCCGGATGCTCCGTCCGGCCGTGTTTGCCAGGGATGCGGAGCATGCGTCAGGGCCTGTCCTACGGGTGCGCTGCGCCATGATGGCACTGTCGATGCACGCCGTTGCCTCAACTATCTGACAATCGAGCACCGCGGCCCCTGGGAAGGGGAGATGCGGGAAGTGATGGAATCGGAAGCCGGGAAGAAAACCCTCTACGGATGCGACATCTGCCAGCACATCTGCCCCCATAACAAGGACATCCCTCCTACAGAAATCGAGGAATTCCATCTCCCTGACAAACTCGCGGCCCTGACAGCCGCCGACGTCATCGCAATGTCGCCTGCCGACTTCTCCCTCTTCTTCAAAGGCTCCCCCATGAAACGCGCCAAATACGAAGGCATCCTCCGCAACGCCCGCAACACTCTATCCTCTGATTGACAATCCGCCGGTCTGGAGGAAGTATTATTTCTTCTCCTGTTTCTTCTTGTAGGAATCTGACCATTTCTGCAGACGGTCGTATTCCTTCTTGGTGAGGGTCATGAAGGAGCCATGCTGCGGAGCCTTCACGCCACGGATATCCTGTGGGTCGCGGAAGTTACGCATATTCTCATCGGCGGTACAGATACGGTAATGCTTCGGGTTGGAGGAGTATTCGATGTAGGCTATTTTCCAGTCTTTGTCACCGAATTTCTGGAACGCTGAGACACCCTCGCATTTCTTATTTCCCTCGAAGTCCACATAATCTTTTTCGTCAGGCTCGCTCCAGGGGCCATGGAGGGTCGGCGCGGTAGAAGTGAAAATACCCGGGGTCCCTCCCTCTTTCTTTATCATCATGTGATAGAGGCCATCGGTCTTAAGATAGTTTATGTCTGCGTCGATTGTGGCATAACCCCAATCGAAGAGAAGCCGGGGCTTTGTGAGTTTCGTAAACGATTCATCTGCATAGGAATAATACATGCGGTCATATTTCTCCCCGTCCTCCGGATTCCAGAGGGAATAATATATCATGTAGCCACCTTTCTTACCGTCTTTCCACACATAATCCGGATCCCAGAAAATCTGGGGAGCCCAGACCCGCACGATAGTGGAGTAATTCTTGTAAGGATCGGGCGATTCAGGATCGCAGAAAATCTCCGGACCCTTGCGGAAATCAAAAGTCTTTGATTCCCAATTTATGAGATCCTTGCTTTGGAGCAGGTCTATTCCATAATTATGCCATTTCTTGCTTTTGGCGACACACATATCGGTAGTCACCATCAGGTAGCCTTTGTCATCATGCTTGCGGGTGATGTATGCGTCGCGTGTACCCCCTTCGATACGTGCGTGCTCGGCAGGGTCGAACACCGGTTTACCATCGATGAGATCATGGAAATTCAGGCCATCGCGGCTCAGGGCGTAGGCAGTCCATTCACCATCGCCGCTCATATGGCAGTAGAGGTAGCCGTAGTCGCCTTTCTGAAGGTTTTGAGCAAAAGACGCCACTGGAGAAGCGGCTGCGAGAAGGATACAGATTTTCAGGATATTCGAGAAAAACAGTTTCATGTGTCAGAATTTTTAGGAATTATTCAATCGAGCATCGGCTACGAGCTATAATATGAATCCATAAAGGTAATTGTCACACTTGAAGCATAGATATCACACTTTAAGTATGGGCCCATACATATCCGATTCTTCTGCAAATTTACAGTATTTTCACAACATATCCAATTCCCCGTTCAATAAGTTCGCTCAAGCCAACACAAGCGATCTGTTGATGTGCATCGATATGTGGAGCATCACCTACAGGAGGTGTCAGCCTTTCTCCAGATCCAGCTCAGGGTCGAGGGATTCTTCTAATATGTACTATCCGATGAGGTGCCGGAGGATTGACTCTCCGTTTGAGTACGGGTAGGGTAACAAGCTTACTGGGGCTAACAGGGCGATAAACACTATCGCTATTATCGCGTTACCCCAGCGTATTAATGACGGGGGGATCTCGCCGATGAGCCTGCGCACTTTCTCAGAGCGCAGCCCGATCTTGTCGTGGGTGTGGTTTGAGGTATCCATATCCCTTGTAGAATCCGTCAAGGTTCTCCACGATCTCACGCTCGTTCCCCGCGTCGAGCGAGTTCGTGGCCTCGTCGAGGAAGATGAACGCCGGATCCCTATAGACTGCCCTCGCTATCAGTATGCGCTGCTTCTGTCCCTGGCTCAGCCCCACGCCGTCCTTCCCTATCTTCGTGTCATAACGCAGCGGCAACGACATCACGTAGTCGTGGATACAGGCGATCCTCGCTGCCCTCTCCAGACGCTCCGCGTCCACCTCCCCGTCGCCCACGGCGATGTTGCGAGCTATAGACTCCGAGAAGATGACACCGTCCTGCATCACCACGCCGCACTGCCGCCGCCACCATCTCAGGCTGTATTCATCTATGGGCCTTCCCGCTATGGATATCGAGCCCGACATCACTGGATAATATCCCAGCATCAGCTTTATCAGCGTGGTCTTCCCGCTGCCCGAGGCTCCGACGATAGCTGTGACCTTCCCTTCCGGGATATTTAAAGAGACTCCCTCAAGGGTTTTCTTCAATGCGTGCGGGTCATATTTAAAGTCAATCCTATCAATATTGATTGATCTGTCAGCTGCAAATCCAGTCGCATTATTCCCTTTTGTCTCCTCGTTCCTTCCCTCGTGTATCTCATTGATGCGCTCAAGCGAAATCTTGACGTCCTGCAGCGAGTAGATGAACGACATGAACTGCGCCACGGGGGAGTTGAGCTGACCGATGATATACTGCACGGCGAGCATGGCCCCGAGGGTCATCCGGCCGTCTATCACTGCTGTCGCGGCGAGAACCGTTATGATGATGTTCTTCACCTCGTTGATGAATATGGATCCGGCCTCCTGCGTCTGCTGGAGCCTGAGCGACTTCATCTGCACGGCGAAGAGGTCGGCCTGCGTGTCCTCCCATTCCCAGCGGCGTCGCCGCTCGCAGTCCTGCAGCTTTATCTCCTGCATCGAGGTGATGAACTGGTACGTGCGGTTCTGGTTTATGGCCTGCTGCTCGAAGAGCTCGTAGTCGAGAATCTTGCGCCGCCGCAGGAAGGACGCTATCCAGAGTCCGTAGCAGACGCTCCCCGCCATGAACACGGCGAAGATAAGTGGGTTGTAGACGAACAGCACTACGCCGAACACAAGGAAACTCAGGAGGGTGAAGACGATGTTGAGCACCTGCCCTGTCAGGAAGTCCTGCACACGCGTGTGGTCTCCTATCCGTTGCAGGAGATCTCCCATCAGCTTGGTGTCGAAGAACGACATCGGCAGCCTGAGCAGCTTGATGAAGAAGTCGGAGACGAGCGATATGTTGA
>PPYF01171786.1_pt1 | contig 42677 bp, 41 predicted proteins | sample 1559871 | NCBI WGS metagenome assembly PPYF01 (sample SAMN08240021, study PRJNA423297) | Human gut metagenome, whole genome shotgun sequencing project.
CTGTTGCTGTATTCACTTCTCAGGATTTTACTGCTGACTTTCATGTCTCTATAGAAGATTTCTCTAAATTCTTCAGCTACATCTTTTTCATATATATTTATATTTATTTCAAAATTCTGATAAAAACTTCTATTGTCAAAATTAGCAGTTCCTATGCTGACTATCTCACTATCTGCCATGACCATTTTACTGTGCAGGAATCCTTTGTTATATCTGTAGACTTTTACCCCTAAATCCAAAAGCTCTCCAACAAAATACTGGTTTACCCAATATATAAAGAAATGATCTGGCTTGTCAGGTATCATTATCTTAATATGCACTCCTGACATAGCTGCTATCTTCAACGCTTCCAGCACTGTATCATCAGGTACAAAATAAGGAGTCTGTATATAGATATAGTTTTTAGCTTCCATTATTATTTTAAGAAAATTGTCTCTCATTGTTCTGAATTGATAATTTGGTCCACTGCTTACTACCTGAGCATATCCAGAATATTTTCCTCTGTCTTTTATTACTTCCTGCATCGCTTCTCTTTCATACTGGTATTTTTTCTCTTCATATTCTATGTGCTTTTTCTTAACTATTCCCCATGAAAAGAAAAATTCTTTTTCAAGTTCCAGAGCTGCCTCTCCGAAAACTCTCATTCCTGTATCTCTCCAATGCCCCATTTTACCTTTACCCAGATATTCATTTCCAATATTGAATCCACCTATGTATCCCAGTTTGCTGTCAACAATACATAATTTTCTGTGATCTCTATAGTTTGCTCTCAAATTGGCTATCTTTAAAAAAGGAAAGTGTGATGGAAAAAATATTTCTACATCTATTTTATTCTCTCTCATCTTTCTAATCATTTTACGGCTGGTTCCTCCAGCTTCATCTGCTATGATTCTTATATCCACACCCTCTTTAGCTTTTTCTATAAGAATATCAACTATAGATTTTCCTAATTCATCATATCTGAATATATAATACTCCATGTATATAGTTTTTTCTGCTTTCTTCAAATCAGCTATTATGCTTTTAAAAAACTGATTCCCTTCAGTAAAAATTTTCATTGAATTAAGAGTAGTCAATCTATTCTTTGAAGATATTTCAAGGTAGGAAATCAACTGCTTCCACCTTATCAGATCAGCCCTCTCAGAAGACTTGATTACTTTTTTACTATGAAGGAATTTCCATTTATAAAATTGATTTACCACTCTCTTCTTTTGAAAACTGAGTCCGAAAAATAAGTAAGCTATAAATCCTACATATGGAGCAAGTATGAGTATCGTTATCCAAAATAAAGTGTATACCGGCTTTCGACGCTCAATCAAAATAATGATAATAAGAAATACCATATTTATGATGGCTATATAGTCTTTAAAAAAAGTAATAACTAAATTCATTTAATCACCTCTATGTTCTATACCTAAGATAATAACATTTTTTTCTAAATTTTTCTAATTAATAATTTGAATTTTAATTTACTATTTCCTTTTTTTAATTAATTTTTTTATAATTTTTGAATTAAGTGTTTTTATCTTGACTTTTTGAAATTTTTTTGTTGTTAAATTAGTCATTTTAAGTTATACTAATAGTGATAGAACAATTAACTAACAAGGTAGGTGATACCATGAATAACTTTTTTGATAAGTTTGAAAAAGATCAAAAATTGAATCTTTTTACTGGGGATTTCCTAAGCAAAATCACAGGATACCCAACAAGGCTTGAAATGGCCGAGTCTGTTCTGTCTGATATCAAACAGTCAGCTAAGGGTTATATTAGGAATATTCATTCTTTTGCTGAAACATCTCAGACTTATCTTGATGCAGTGGTAAGTTCAAAAAAAGGATTAATAAAACACATCAGGGAAATATTTGATTTGAAACATCATAGAAATGTTGAAATATATAGCGATATTTTTAATTCAGGATACTTTGAATCTATTTTTACTATGAATTATGATGTAATGATTGAACGTTTGTTCGCTAATCTTGTTTCTGTATCTACTCCTTTAAAACCTGCAAAAGCAGTTGAAGGAAAAATTAGATTTTACAAGATCATGGGGACTATCTATAATTCAGAAGATATTTTTTTAACAAGCCAGGACATTAGGAAATTAAAAGTCCTTGAATTTTATAAAGAGTTTTTCAATAATTTGAGATTTGAATTAATAAGCAGACCTACTATTTTCTTAGGGGTTGACCTTAAAGATCCAGATTTTTTAAATATGCTTGATTTTCTCTTATCAATGACGAAAAATAATGAGCAGCCTGTTTATCTGGTAACATCAACTGCCATAATAGATCCTGCTGTAGCTGATCTTATAAACAAATACAATATAAAACTTACAACATTAAGTGAAAAAGAACTTTTAGCCAATCTTCATACTGTGATTGATGCTGATGGAGATGATGTTTTAAGAAAAAAGTTAGTAAGGTAATATCTCTAAATGGAGAGCATAGCGTAGAGCAGATGGATATTACCGATAAAATTAATGAAGAAAGCAAAGAACCTATCAAGACTCGTTTATTCTCAACTGAGCCTTTTGAAGAAGAAAAAAAGGAAGAAACTGATTCTTTAAATGAAGATGTTTCTTCTTTAGATGATGATATTATTGAAAAACAAGAAGAAAAAATTCAGGAAATTATTTCTGAAAGTATAGAAACTGATTCTGATGATAAAATTACTGATAAAAATGATTTTGTTGTTGAAAATGTTGTGGAAGAATACACAGAAGAGAAAATTCAAGAACCTATTTCTGATGAAAATAGGACTATAATTGAAGATGTTCATAAAGATGTTATTGAAAACCCTATTGAGAAAGCTACTCTGGAGACTGCTCCTATAGATGAAGAAATAGAGAAATTTGAAGCTGAAGAAATAACTGAGCCTAGACACATAGTTATTTCTGCTGATGATTCCTCTTTTGAAAGTGGTCTTGAGATTAAATATACATCTCTGCAACTTAGAAATTTCCCAATCAAGTATAAAAATTTCTCTGAAAAAATGGATTTTGATGAAATTGTAAATATTGGAAATACTTCAATAAAAATTGGAAACACTGTTATTCATAATACTTCATTAAAAATATTAGTATATAGTAAATTCAAATTATTAGAAATAAAAACTAGAGAGTTTAAACTGGCTTTGAGCATAGAACTCAATGACAAACAGACTCTTGTTAAAAAAGATGATTATTTTAAATATGAAATATATGACAAAGTTAAAACTTCACGTCTTGGTGAGGTAGTGGATATTTTCAAAAAAATATTCTCTGGAGAAAATCTTACTTTTAAATATAATCAACTTATGGGAAATATCGTTTTTGAAAATAGATTAGAGGTTTATAAATTTACTATTGTAGCTGAAACTATTAGCTCATACAAGTTTATAACTAAAGAATTAGAGCTTTACAAGGAAAAAAATATAAATTATACTAAAGATACTTTTTATTCACTTTTCCTTTTAAATGCCTATATAAAAGGTGAAGAACTTTCTAATTGGGTTAATTTCAGAATAAAGAATAATTATAACATACTTCCAGGAGATATATTGAGTTTTGAAAAAATTCATAAATTACAGCTCCATGGAATAAATTTTGATTTAAAAGAACATGTTAAACTTGTAGAACCTATTTCTTCAAGAGAAATAAATGAAAAAAATGAGATATGTTGCTATAGAAAAGCAGTAGAAATAACTTTAGAAAAAATTAAAAAAATCTGATATGAAGAGGTGAAGTATGTCTGACTTATTAGATAAAGATCAGTTTTTCGAAAATTTCTGTATTGATAAAGAATATTTCGAATCTACAGGACTGGTTTGGGATGAACTAGTAAAGATATATGAAAATTATAGTAAACTTGTTCCATATCTTGAAAAAGAAGCAGAACACATAGTATCAAAACTTATAGATGTACCTAATGTACACTCTGTAAGAAGAAGAGTTAAAAAACCTGAACACCTTATAGAAAAAATAATCCGTAAGGGAAGCAAGTATGTAAGCAGAGGAATCTCTGTAGAAACATATAAAGATATAGTGACTGACCTTATAGGTATCAGAGTTCTCCATTTATTTAAAGATGACTGGAGAGGAATCCATGATGAAATAATGAAGATCTGGGAAATCAGAGAAACTCCTCAAATAAATATAAGACGTGGAGACTATAATGTAGCTCAGCTTCAGGAAAGCATCTCTGAACTGAATTGTGAAATAGTAGTAAGAGATCATGGTTACCGTTCTGTACATTATCTTATTGGAATTCCAGTAACAAGACATGATGAAATTCTTGTAGAAATACAAGTAAGAACGGTTTTTGAAGAAGCATGGAGTGAGATTGATCATTTAATGAGATATCCATATGATATTGACAATCCTATCATTACTGAATACCTTGGTATTTTCAATAGAATTGTAGGTAGTGCTGATGAAATGGGTACTTTTATTAAAAATATGAAATCTCAATTCACTGTTCACCCTGGGGAAGACACTCACTATAGAGAGCTTGATAATAAATTCAAGTAGTGAATATAAATGAGAGTGACCAAAAAGCTAAAGTAAATTTCCAGTAACTAAGCAATTAATAGTTTAATAGCTATAATTACTAAGAAACAGCATCAAAAGGCTGTAAGCATTCTTTGCTGGAAATTATATTTCTCCTTGAGGTTCACTCTTATTTTTTTATATAATTTACTGTAATTTTTATTTTACTTATATATTAGGGGGAATGACATGAAATACTTTAAATCTATCTGTTTTATCTCAGCTTTTTGTATTCTAACTGGCTGTGATAGTCCATATATCATAGATAAGACTCCAAGAAATACTACAGCTTCAAAAACTATTCCTTCAAAAACAGCAAAAAAGCCTGTAAAAGAAAAAACTATTACTAAAACTACTGATTACGCAGTTATCCATTATATCAATAATACTAAATATACTAATCTTAAAAATGAGCTTCTGGCTGGAGAAATGAATAAAATCAATTCTAAAATAAAAAAAGATGATAAAGTTAAAGTGATATCTCTTTTGTCAAATGATGATCAATATTCATCACAATTCCAGAATCTTTGGAATAGGTTTCTTGCCATAAATCTTAAAGGAAATCCAGATTCACTTATTAATTCTCATGCTATAGAATTAGCAGGTAAAATCTTATTAGTTAAAGATGAAAAAATAACAGTAATCACTTCAGAACAGGAAAATTTATATCTTACTGGTGCTTTGTTATACATAAAGAAAACTTATCCTGATTTTAATAAACTTAATATAGATATTTATTCTATTGAATCTCCTTTCAGCATAGGTGAATATACAAAAGAATATAAAAATTTACATTTCAAATACTATAAAATACAAGGAAATAAGCTTATAGAAGATACAAAGTCTGCTTTTCTAGGCTGATTTCTTTAAAACACAGGGGATGTTTTTATTGGAAATCAAAAAACAAATGACAAGATTTTTTATACTTTATTTTTGCGTCAACCTTATTAACAACCTTATTCATCCTGTTACTCCAGCATATGTAGAATCTTTAAATATGCCTGATTATGTTTTTGGATTACTCTTTGCTACAATGTCTTTTTCTAATTTTCTTTTTTCTCCTTTCTGGGGAGAGCTAAGTGACAGAAAAGGAAGAGTTACAGTTATAAGAATATGTATGGTTGGATATGCTGTTGGACAGTTTGGGTTTGCTGCTTGCAGTAACCTTGCTTTTATTTTGTTCTTTAGATTCTTCGCTGGTATATTCTCAGGAGGGTTTTTGGTAACTGCTCTTGCATATATATCTGATATGACTGAAGGACATGAAAGAACTAAATGTCTATCTTTCTTTGCAGCATTAGTTACAATGGCAGTATCTGTAGGATTCTTTATTGGAGGATTTATAGGAAAAATAAATATTTACTACACTTTTATGCTTCAGATTCCTCTGCTCCTCATTGAATCTTTTTTATTTAAAATTTTACTTCCAGAGAGTTTAAATGAGGAAAAAAGAATAAAAGATAAAATAGACTTCAAAAAAATAATGAAAATAATAGATATAGAAAAAGGAAAAGATATTCTTACTTTCCCTATTATAGTATTTTTTATAGGAGTTATCCTTACTGAATTTTCAAGAGTTGGCTTCAACAACAGCTTTAACTTCTATATCAAATCTGCTCTTAAACTTCCTCCATCATACAATGGGGGTATAATGGGTATGATTGGTATTCTTGGACTTTTTGCTAATCTTACTATTAATATGTGGCTTGCTAATAAATTTGACTTAAGAAAAATTTTCCCTATAATACTTTTTACAAACAGTGTCATGGGAGTATTTGTACTTTTCTTCAATTCAAAAATATTTTTATTCTTTGCATTTAGTGTATTGTTCTATATCTTCAATGCAATTTATGTACCAATACAGCAGTCGCTATTTACAAAGGGGCAAAGCAGCAACTATGGACTTTTATCTGGATATTTTAATTCAGCAAAGTCTTTTGGAATGATAACAGGTTCACTGTTCACAGGATTTATATATGAAATAAACAAACTTCTGCCTTTTGTGGCGGTAACAATAGTTTTAGTTCTAGCTGGTGCATCATATACTTACAACTATTTTCAATATAAGAAAATTAGATCATAGATCCTGAAAATTATATAAAAAGAGGGGGAAAGATTATGAATGATGAGTCTAGATCATCATATTTTTCAAAAGGAGTAGTTGTATTTACTCTGGCAATGGTATATTGCGTTCTGGGAGGAAGTGCTTTTCCTAGTATAAAACTTGGATACAGCCTTTTCAATATTAAGTCTGGAGCCACTGCTGCCATTATTTTGTTTGCTGGAGTACGTTTTACATTAGCTGGCATGGCTACTATAGTTACTGGAAGTATAATACATAAATCTTTTTTATTCCCAGCTAAAGGAAATTTTTCTAAAATAGCATTTCTAGGTTTTATCCGTACTACTATTTTTTATTCATTGATGTATCTCGGACTAGCTGGTACAAGTGGAATAAAGGCATCAGTTATCAATGGAACTAATCTGGTTTTTGCTATGCTGGCTTCTTGCTTTATTTTCCGTCAGGAGAAATTTACAACTATAAAGTGTATTGCTGGACTTCTATGCTTCTCCGCTATTGTACTTCTGAATTTAGATGGAGATTTCACTTTCTCATTTACTTTTAGAGGAGAGGGGTTACTACTTCTAAGTGCAGTAGTATTTGGACTTTCAGACTGTATAACTAAAATATTTTCAACCAATGAAAATGCAGTTACATTGAGTGGATGGCAGTTTTTAATAGGAGGATCTTTCCTTGTGATTATAGGTCTTGGACTTGGAGGATCACTACAGATTCAAAGTATGGGAGCTTTCCTTATACTTTTCTATCTGGTTTTTGTTTCCTCTGTAACATTTGTAACTTGGGGAATTCTTTTGAAATATAATCCTATTTCAAAAATAGTTGGCTACAAGGCTATGGAACCTATATTTGGAACTCTGCTTTCTGCTATAGTACTTTCAGAGTACAGCAGTCTTGGAATACAAACTATTGCTGCTCTTGCTCTTGTATGTGTAGGAATAACACTTTTAAACTGTTACAATAAATAATAATACATTTAAAATAAAGAGAGTAACTTTTAAATAGAACTTTTGAAATTTTCCAGTAGAAAGATTTATTATTAATTTTGTTCCTAAAACTAAAAACAGTAAACTCGTTTCACTCAAACATACTGTTTTTTACGTTTTACTCCCCTCATTAATTACATAAATCCTTCTAATTTCCAAATTTCTAAAATTCATTTAATCTATTGTTACTCTTTTTTTATTTTCTAATATATCTGGCATTTCCCAAGCTATTCCATAAAAAAACAGGATACATCTTTCGACATATCCCATTTAACTTTTTTATCTATATAGTACTCCAATATCTTTTCTGTAGCACTTATCTTTGAATTCTACCTTCTCAGCATCTGCATAAGCTTTCGCTCTTGCATCTTCCAAGTTATCTCCAACAGCTACTACATTCAATACTCTTCCACCATTAGTCAGAAGCTCTCCATTTTCCAGTTTAGCTCCAGCTACAAATACCATATTGTCTGCTTTTTCTATTCCAGTTATTGCATATCCCTTCTTGTAAGCTTCAGGATATCCTCCAGAAGCAAGAACTACACAACAAGCTGATTTACTGCTCCACTTTACATCAGCAGTATCTAATTTACCTTCTAAACCACTTTCAAGAAGTTCTACAAAATCTGATTCAAGTAAAGGTAAAACTACTTGAGTTTCAGGATCTCCCATTCTCATATTATATTCAAGAAGGTATACCCCTTTTTCATTTATCATAAGTCCAAAGAAAATAACTCCTGCAAAGTTCATTCCCTCAGCTTTGATTCCTTCTAAAGTTGGATTCATAATTCCAGTGATAAAAGCATCATATACTTCTTTTGTAACATAAGGATTAGGAGCTATAGTTCCCATTCCTCCTGTATTCAATCCAGTTTCCTTTTCTCCTATCTTCTTGTGATCTTTAGCTGAGATAAAAGGAAGTATAACTTTAGAATCTGTTACTGATAGAATAGAAGCTTCTACACCATCTAAAAATTCCTCAACAACTATTTGCTCTCCAGCACTGCTGAATACTTTATCTACCATGATTTCATCTACAGCTTTCAGAGCCTCTTCCAGATTCTGACAGATAAGAACTCCTTTTCCTGCTGCAAGTCCACTAGCTTTTACAACTAATGGGAATTCACAAGTTTTTATATATTCTTTTGCTTTTTCAGGACAAGTAAATACTTCATAAGCAGCAGTTTTTACTCCATATTTTTTCATGAAGTCTTTTGCGTATGCTTTTGATCCTTCTAAAAGAGCAGCTTTTTTATCTGGTCCAAATATTTTTAATCCTTTTTCTTGGAATTTATCTACTATGCCATCTACAAGAAGTTCTTCACTTCCTACAATAGTAAGATCTATATTTTCTTTTACAGCAAATGCTAAAAGTTCATCTATCCCTTTTATATTTACATTTTCTCCCTTTGGAAGTGTTGCAGTTCCTCCATTACCGGGAGCACAGAAAACTTTTTCTACATTTTTATTCTGGCTTACTTTCCAGCAGATAGCATGTTCTCTTCCACCGCTGCCAACTACTAATAATTTCATACTTTAATTTCTCCTTTGTATTAGTGTTTGAAGTGTCTCATACCAGTGAATACCATTGACATTCCATGTTCGTTACAAGCATCAATAGATTCTTGATCTCTCATAGATCCACCTGGCTGGATAATAGCTTTTATTCCAGCTTTTGCACATTCATCTACAACGTCTCTGAATGGGAAGAAAGCATCAGAAGCAAGGATAGCTCCTTCTATTTTATCTCCTGCTCTTTCTATTGCCTGTCTAGTCGGCCATATTCTGTTAGTTTCACCATTTCCAATTCCTACTGCCATCATATCTTTTACTACAACAATAGCATTTGATTTTACATGTTTTACAACCTTCATTCCAAAGATAAGATTTTCCATCTCTTCAGCAGTTGGAGCTTTTTCAGTAACTGCTTCATAATCAGTTGTGAAGCTTAAATCTTCATCTTGAATAAGAAGTCCTCCATCTACTTTTACCATATTTATTTTATCTTGAGGTGTATGTTTGCATTTTATAACTCTAAGGTTTTTCTTAGTTCTAAGTACTTCTAAAGCTTCATCAGTGAATGATGGTGCTATAACAATCTCTAAGAATATTTTTACCATTTCTCTAGCAGTATCAGCATCTACTTCTTTATTTAGAGCTACTATTCCACCAAATATAGATACTGGGTCGCATTCATAAGCTTTTGTATAAGCTTCATAAACATTTTTACCAATAGCTGCTCCACAAGGCGTAGAGTGTTTTAGTCCACAGCAAGCAGGCTCTATAAATTCACATACAGTTCTCCAAGCTACGTCCATATCTCTTAGGTTGTTAAATGAAAGTTCTTTTCCATTTAATTGGTCAAAATCCTTCATAGCTCCAGTATCTGTAGTAGATACATAGTAAGCTGCTTTTTGGTGAGGGTTTTCACCATATCTAAGATCCATTAATTTCTCATATGAAGCATTTAGATATTTAGGCATCTCGTCTCCTAATAGGAATTGAGATATAGCTGCATCATAAGCTGATGTTAAGTTAAATACTTTTCCAGCCAGTCTTTTCTTAGTTTCAAATGTAACCTCTCCAGCTTCCATTTCTTTCATTACTGTTTCATAGTCAGCAGTATCACTGATAACTACTACATCATGGAAAGATTTAGCAGCAGATCTAAGCATAGTAGGTCCACCAATATCTATAAATTCTACTTTTTCTTCAAAAGTAAGATCTTCATTTACTTTTTTAAAGAAAGGATAAAGATTAACAACTACCATATCAATAGTTGATATTCCTCTTTCTTTGATTGTTGCCATATGTTCTGCATTATCTCTTATAGCAAGTATTCCTCCATGAATAACTGGGTGAAGAGTTTTTACTCTTCCATCAAGCATTTCAGGTGCTCCAGTAACTTCAGCAACTTCTATTACAGGTACTCCATTTTCTTTTAAATGCTTGTATGTTCCCCCTGTTGAAATTATTTCTACCCCATGATTAACTAAAAAGTTAGCAAATTCTAATATACCATTCTTATCAAAAACTGATATCAATGCTCTTTTCATCAACTTTTTCTCCTTTTTATCTTTCTGATATTATTTTAGAAATAGATTTTGGTAAAAGTTTGTGCTCTTCTACTAATATTCTTTTTTGAAGAACTTCAGCAGTATCTCCTTCCAATACAGGCACTTTTACTTGAAAGATCACTTCTCCACTATCTACGCCACTATCTACATAATGAACTGTACATCCGCTTTCTTTCTCTCCTGCTGCAAGGACTGCTTCATGTACTTTTATTCCATACATTCCAGGTCCTCCAAATTTAGGAAGCAGAGAAGGGTGGATATTAATTATCTTCCCCTTCCATTTTTCTACAAATTCTTCATCTATTATAGACAGGAACCCTGCAAGAACAATCAAGTCAACTCCTTTTTCAGAAACGACTCTGTCTATTTCTTTGCACAATTCCTTTTTAAAGACTTTTCTATCTAGAATACAGCTTACTATCCCTTGCTCAGCTGCTCTCTCCACTCCATAACATTCTCTGTCTCCAATGACGCAGGCTACTTCACATGCCAGTTCTCCGCTTTTTGACTTCTCTATTATAGATTGAAGATTGCTTCCTCCTCCTGATACTAATACTGCTATCTTAAACATAGGCCTTTCTCTCCCTTTTGAACATATCCTATTTCAAAAGCTTCTTCTCCATGTTTTGCTAATTCTTCTATTACACCCTCTTTATCTTTAGGGTCTACTACTAGAACAAATCCTACTCCCATGTTGAATGTTCCAAACATTTCATTCTCAGGAATTTCTCCCTCCTTTTGAATATATTTGAATATATCAAGAACTCTTAATTTTTCTTTAAATACTACAGGTTGATGTCCTTCACTTATAGTTCTAGGTAGATTTTCAGGAAGTCCCCCACCAGTTATGTGAGCCATTCCTTTTACATTATATTTTTCTAATACAGCCATTACAGCTTTAACATATATTTTTGTAGGTGTTAAAAGAGTTTCACTGATAGGTTTTCCATTGAAATCTTTAGTATAATCAGTTATTACTTTTCTTACTAAAGAGAATCCATTACTATGTACTCCAGAAGATGGGATAGCTATAAGGATATCTCCTTCAGAAGTTGTACTTCCATTTACTATTTTAGATTTTTCTACTGCTCCTACACAGAACCCAGCAATATCATAATCTCCCACTTTATAGAATCCAGGCATTTCAGCAGTTTCTCCACCTATAAGTGCAGCTCCTGCCTGATAACATCCCTCTGCAACTCCTGACACAAGTTCAGCAGCTACTTCAGCATCTAGTTTTCCACAAGCTAGATAGTCTAAGAAGAATATAGGTTGTGCTCCATGACAAAGTACGTCATTTACACACATGGCCACAGCATCTATTCCTACAGTATCATATTTTTTTGATGTTAATGCTACTTCAAGTTTTGTTCCTACTCCATCAGTTCCAGAAACTAATACAGGATTTTCATATTTTCCTAATTCATACATAGCTCCAAAACTTCCAAGTCCATTAAGTACACTACTGTTTTGAGTTTTAGCCACTGCTTTTTTCATAAGTTCTACTGCTTTGTAACCCTCTTCTTTATCTACTCCAGCTTCTTTATAAGAAATTGCCATTTTTTCCTCCCAAATAATTTTTTTACTCTTCTGTTGGTGTGCACATAGGATATACTCCATTGAAACATCCTACGCAATAATCTTTACAATCTAATGATTTTATCATATTATCCATTGATAAATAATCCAATGTATCTGCATTTATCTCTTTTCTGATTTCATCAACTGTCATTCTAGCAGCTATAAGCTCATCTCTGTGTGCTGTATCTATTCCATAGAAACAAGAATATTTAACTGCTGGAGAAGCTGATCTGAAGTGAACTTCCTTTGCTCCTGCTCTTCTTATTAGATCAATAAGTATTTTACTTGTTGTTCCTCTTACTAGAGAGTCATCAATTATTACTACTCTTTTTCCTTCAAGCTGTACTCTTAATGGATTAAGTTTTACCATTACAGCCTGCTCTCTTAAAGCTTGAGTTGGTTTAATGAATGTTCTTCCAATATATTTATTTTTGATAAGCCCCATAGCATATGGTATTCCACTTTCTTCAGCATATCCAATAGCTGCTGGTATTCCAGAATCTGGCACTCCAATAACAATGTCAGCTTCTATTTTCATCTGTTTAGCCAGAAGTCTTCCAGCTCTTACTCTAGCTTCATATACATTTATCCCATCTATGATACTGTCAGGTCTAGCAAAGTAAATGTGCTCAAATGAACAAGGTGCTACTTTATTATTTTCAGCATATCTGATTGATTTAACTCCTGTTTCATCTATGATTACCATTTCTCCAGCTTCTACATCTCTTACTAAGTGTCCACCTATAGAATCTATAGCACATGATTCAGAGGCAAGGAAGTAATCTCCCTCTTCATTCATTCCAAGACATAGAGGTCTGATTCCATATGGGTCTCTTACTCCTATAAGTTTGTTGTCTGCTAGTATTACTAGAGCATAAGCTCCTTTTATCGCTCCAACTGTACTTCTGATAGCTTCTTCAAAACCATTTACAGCTTTTCTTGCTACCATTTTGATTATTACTTCTGAGTCAGTAGTTGAAGTGAATGTAGCTCCACCATCTTCTAATAATTCTCTTATTACTCTTGTATTTGTCAGATTTCCATTGTGAGCAACTGCTATCTGACCAAGTTTAAATCTACTTTCTAAAGGCTGTGCATTTTCTATTTTGCTTTCACCAGTAGTAGAATATCTTACATGTCCTATTGCTGCGTTCCCTTGAAGATTATTCAAAGTTTCTTGAGTAAATACATCAGCTGTAAGTCCCATCCCCTTATATGTTACTAATTCTCCATTATTTGAGACAGTTATTCCTGCACTTTCCTGTCCTCTGTGTTGAAGAGCATATAGGGCATAGTAAGTTAATTGTGAAACTTCTTTTTGAGTTTTACTATATACTCCGAAAACTCCACATTCCTCTTCCATTTTGTCCTTTGCTAACATCATTTCTGTGCAGTTCATTATTCAGCCCCCAATCTTTTTAAGACTTCAATATACGCTTCTTCGATTCCGCCTAAATCTCTTCTGAATCTATCTTTATCTAATTTCATACCAGTTTCTTTATCCCATAATCTGCAAGTATCTGGAGTGATTTCATCTGCAAGAAGGATTTCTCCTTTGCTGTTTTTACCAAATTCTATTTTGAAGTCAACTAAAGTAATTCCGATTTTATCAAAAGAAGTTTTTAGTAAGTTGTTGATCTCTCCAGTTATTCTGTAGATTTCAGCTAATTCTTCATAAGTAGCAAGTCCTAATGCAACTGCATGGTGATCGTTGATTAATGGATCTCCATAAGCATCATTTTTATAGCAGATTTCAAATATAGTATTTACAGGTTTAGTTCCCTCTTCTACCCCTACTCTTTTAGCCATTGATCCAGCTATAACGTTTCTTACTATTACTTCTAATGGGAATATTTTTACTTTTTGGCAAAGTTGATCTCTGTCATTAAGTACTTCTACCAAGTGAGTTTTTATTCCATTTTTTTCAAGCATTTCAAACAACATAGCAGTTATTTTGTTATTCATTATTCCTTTGTTTTCGATAGTTCCTTTTTTAGCTCCGTTACCTGCTGTTGCATCATCTTTGTAATGGATAACAACTAGATTCTCGTCATCAGTTGAATATACTTGTTTAGCTTTTCCTTCATAGATAAATTCTTTTTTTTGTGCAGACATTTCTTTTTTTCCTCCTAGAAATAGTTAATGTATTAAAAATTAAAAATTTTTGACTAGATTATCTTATAGCTCTACTCCAGTTTCATTATCAGCTATAAATTTTGCTTTCATGTCTTTTCTGAATTTTACAAGTTTCTCTTTTAATTCAGGACATTTTAAAGAAAGCATTTGTACAGCAAGCATTCCAGCATTGTATGAATTATTTACTCCTACAGTTGCTACTGGAATAGATTTAGGCATCTGCACTATTGAAAGAAGTGCATCCATACCGTTAAAAGCTGCCTCGATTGGCACCCCTATTACAGGAAGTACAGTTTTAGATGCTATAACACCAGGAAGGTGGGCAGCCAGCCCAGCTCCTGCTATTATTACTTCATATCCATCTTTTTCTAATTTTTCTAATGTCTCTTCTAATTTTTCTGGCACTCTGTGAGCAGAAAGAACGTGAGCTGAGTACGCAATTCCAAACTCTTTTAAGCAGTTAGCTGCTCCCTTCATTTTATCTGTATCTGATTTACTACCAAATATTATGGCAACTTTCATCTTTTATTATCCTCCTGAGAATATCTATTATTTAAAATATTTAAATTCTATTTAAAGTATTTAACTCCATTTTCAAATATTTTCTGCTCTTTGTTTCCAGTAATATTTTTGAAAATATTCTTTCCTGATCTTTCAGAGTGTCCCATTTTACCAAATACTTTACCATCTAGTGAAGTGATTCCTTCAATAGCACAAGTAGAAGCATTAGGATTAAATCTAAACTCATTAGTAGGAATTCCATCAAGATTTACATATTGAGTTGCAACCTGTCCATTTTCAAATAGTTTTTTGATAACATCATCATTGGCGAAGAATCTTCCCTCTCCATGTGATACAGCTATTTCAAATTCTTCTCCAGTTTCTATTCCTGCCAACCATGGTGATTTATTTGAAGTAACTTTTGTTTTTACCATTTGAGAAACGTGTCTACCTATCTTGTTGAATGTAAGAGTAGGAGAATTTTCAGTAACTTTTCCAATCTCTCCATATGGTAGAAGTCCTGATTTTACAAGAGCTTGGAATCCGTTACAGATACCTAGTATCAATCCATCTCTTTCTAGGAATTTAGCTATTGCTTCTGCTATCTTAGGATTTGTAAGTACAGTTGCAATGAATTTTCCTGATCCATCTGGCTCGTCTCCAGAACTGAATCCACCTGGGAACATAAGGATCTGTGAATTATTTATCTCTTTTACCATTTTTTCTATTGAATCATTGATATAGTCTTGAGTTATATTTCTGAATAAAAGTATATTAGCTTCTGCTCCAGCTTTTTCAAATACTCTAGCTGAATCATATTCACAGTTAGTTCCTGGGAATGCTGGTACTAATACTCTTGGTTTAGCAATTTTATTTTTACATACTATTATTTCTTTTTTCTCATATGGTGTCCAAATGTAGTTTTCTACTTTTTCTATTGTTTTGTGAGGGAATACTGGGAATAGTTTATCTAACCATACCTTTTCTCCTTCAGTCATACAGATTTCTTTATCTCCAATTACTATCTTGTACTCTTTTATTGTTTCTCCTAATAACTCTACGTTTTTACCTGTAAGCTCTTTAGAAGTTTCTACTACAAATGTTCCATATCCAAGTTTGAACAGCTCTTCTCCAAGATCAGCTATCTTAGCTCCAACTCTGTTTCCTAGAGTCATTTTGCTTACAGCTTCAGCTATTCCTCCTCTTTTTAAAGTCATTGCTGACAGGATAGTTCCATTTTTAATGTTTTCATATACAAACTCAAAGTTTTCTTTAAGCTCATCTATATTCGGCATATAATTATCAAGCATATGATGTCTTACTAAGTATATTTTATTTCCAGCAGCTTTAAATTCTGGCGATATAACAACACTTGCTTTTACAGGAGTTACTGCAAAAGATATAAGTGTAGGTGGTACATGAATATCATTAAATGTTCCACTCATTGAGTCTTTTCCACCAATAGCTGGAATTCCAAATCCTCTTTGTGCTTCTATAGTTCCTAACAATGCTGAGAATGGTTTTCCCCAGTTCATTGGATTTTGTCCAAGTTTTTGGAAGTATTCTTGGAATGAAAGTCTTACAGTCTTGTAGTCTGCTCCCACTGCAACTAATTTAGCAAGAGATTCAACTACTGCATAAGCTCCTCCATGGAATTGCGACCAAGATGAAAGCACTGGGTCATATCCCCAAGTAATAGCAGAAGCTGTATCAGTTTCTCCTTTTAATAGAGGTATTTTTTGTACACTTACATCAGTAGGTGTCATTTGATATTTTCCACCAAAAGGCATAAGTACTGTTGTTGCTCCTATTGTAGCATCAAATATCTCCATAAGTCCTTTTTGAGAAGCTACATTTAAAGAAGAAAGCATATTCATCCATCTGTCTTTAATATCTGCTCCTTCAAAATTAGCTGCATTCAATGGAGTATTTTCTTTTATATCTTCAACTTCTACAGTAGTTTCTTGAGTAACTCCGTTAGTATCAAGGAAGTCTCTTGAAATATCTACTATTTTCTTTCCTTTAAAATTAAGAACAAGTCTATTGTCATCTGTTACCACTGCAACTTCTGTTGCTAAAAGATTTTCTTTTCCTGCAAGTTCCATAAATTTTTCTTTGTCTTTAGCTTCGATTACTACTGCCATTCTCTCTTGTGATTCAGAGATTGCAAGCTCAGTACCGCTAAGTCCAAAATATTTAGTAGGAACTACATCAAGATTTATATCAAGCCCTGGAGCTAATTCTCCAATAGCTACTGATACTCCTCCAGCACCAAAGTCATTACATTTTTTTATAAGTCTAGTAACTTCTGGATTTCTGAATAATCTTTGAATTTTTCTCTCTTCTGGTGCATTTCCTTTTTGAACTTCTGCACCACATAATCTCAATGAATCTCCTGTATGCTCTTTAGATGATCCAGTTGCTCCTCCGCAGCCGTCTCTTCCAGTTTTTCCTCCTAACAGGATAACTATATCTCCTTTAGAAGCGTTTTCTCTTCTTACCCAGTCAGCTGGTACAGCACCAACTACTGCTCCAACTTCCATTCTTTTTGCTTTATATCCATCATGATATATTTCACATACATGTCCAGTTGTAAGTCCAATCTGGTTACCATAAGCTGCATATCCACTTGCTGCTCCAGTAGTTATTTTCTTTTGAGGAAGTTTTCCTTGAAGTGTATCTTCAAGTTTTTCCAATGGATTACCAGAACCAGTTACTCTTATAGCCTGATAAACATATGATCTTCCTGATAATGGGTCTCTTATAGCTCCACCAAGACAAGTAGAAGCTCCTCCAAATGGTTCAATTTCTGTAGGATGGTTATGAGTTTCGTTCTTAAACATAAGAAGCCATTTCTCCATTTGTCCATCTACATCTACATCAATATATACAGAGCAGGCATTGATCTCATCAGATACTTCTAAGTCATCAAGTTTTCCGCTTTTTCTCATTTCTTTTCCACAGATAGTTGCCATATCCATAAGAGAGATATATTTCTTTTCAAGTCTCTCTCCATGTACAAACTCTCTTGCTTTTAAATATTCATCAAAAGCTTTTTGAAGTGTATCTCCAAAAGAAGTTTTTGGGAATACTATATCTTTTATTTTTGTTTCAAATGTAGTATGTCTGCAATGGTCAGACCAATAAGTATCCAACACTTTTATTTCTGTTTCAGTAGGGTCTCTCTTTTCAGTATTTTTAAAGTATTCCTGAACAAAAGCTACGTCAGCTAATGTCATAGCTAGTCCAAGCTCTTCTCTGAAAGATTTTAATTCATCCATGTTGTAGTTTATGAATCCAGTGAAAACAGGTACATCCTGTGCCTTTTCTCCTTCTTCTATCTCTAATTTAGTAAGATTTTTTTCTCTCATCTCAACTGGGTTGATGTAATACTTTTCAATTTTTTCTACATCTGCTTCTGTTATTTCTCCTTCAAGGATAATAACTCTTCCGCTAGTAACAGATACATTTTGATTTTTATCAGATATCAGATTCAAACACTGCATAGCTGAGTCGGCTCTCTGGTCAAACTGTCCTGGTAAAAATTCTACTGCAAAATATTTTGCTCCTTTAGTATCAAGAGTTTCAGTTACAGTATCAGTAACTATTTCTGAGAATATAAGCTTTTTAGCTTCTGCTAATTCAGCAGCTTCAATATTAAATACATCATAACAATTAAGAAGTCTTACTTTTGAAAGTTTTAGATCTTGAAAACTTTCTTTTAATTCATTTTCTAATCTCTTAGCCTCTAAATCAAATCCAGCTTTCTTTTCAACATAAATACGATAATTCATCGTGCCCCCTGCAATTATATTTTATTATTAATTTTTTTACTTTCAGTTAAATTAGAATAGTCCGTCAATCTTTCCATTTTCATCAATGTCTATAGATTCAGCTGCTGGTTTTTTAGGTAATCCAGGCATATCTATTATATCTCCTGCCATAGCTACTATAAATCCTGCTCCAGCTGATATTCTCAATTCTTTTACAGATACTGTAAATCCAGTAGGTCTTCCTAGAAGTGCTGCATTATCTGATAATGATTTTTGAGTTTTTGACATACACACTGGAAGTTTTCCATATCCAAGTTCATCTATAGTTTTAAGCATTTTCTTAGCAGGACCAGTAAATTCTACTCCATCTGCTCCATATATTTCTTTTGCTATTTTCTCTATTTTTTCTTTTATACTCATATCTAAATCATATAGTGGAGTATAGTTGTCAGTTCCTTTTTCTAATTGAGCAAGAACTTCTTCAGCAAGAGCGATTCCTCCCTCTCCACCTTTAGCCCATACTTCACAAAGAGCTACTGGCACTCCAAATTCTCTACAGTGTTTATCAACAAATTCAAGTTCTTTTTCAGTATCGCTTACAAATCTGTTAATAGCAACTACTACTGGTAAATTATATTTTTTCATATTTTCTATGTGCTTATCTAAGTTAGCTATTCCTTTTTCTAATGCTTCAAGATTCTCTTCTGAAAGTTCCTTAGCTCCACCGTGGTGTTTCAAAGCTCTTACAGTTGCTACTACAACTACACAGTTAGGAGTAAGTCCACCTTTTCTGCATTTTATATCAAGGAATTTTTCTGCTCCAAGATCAGCAGCAAATCCAGCTTCAGTTATTGCATAATCAGAAAGTTTAAGTGCAAGTTTAGTAGCTAGAATAGAGTTGCATCCATGAGCTATATTTGCAAAAGGTCCTCCGTGAATAAATACTGGTGTATTTTCCAATGTCTGTACAAGGTTTGGTTTGATAGCTTCTTTAAGAAGTGCTGCAATAGCCCCTTCTATTTTAAGATCTCCTACTTTAAGAGCTTTTCCATCTCTTGCATAACCAAATACCATACTTCTTATTTTATCTTTAAGATCTGAAAGTGATGTAGCAAGACATAATGCCGCCATTATTTCAGATGCAACAGTGATTTGGAATGAACTTTCTCTAGGAATTCCGTTAGCTTTTCCTCCAAGTCCTATCACTATATTTCTAAGTGCTCTGTCATTCATATCCAGAACTCTTTTCCAAGTTATTTTAGTAAGATCTATATCCAGAGCATTTCCAGAATTGATATGATTATCTATACAAGCTGCTATTAAGTTGTGAGCAACTCCAATAGCATGAAGATCTCCTGTAAAATGTAAATTTATATCCTCCATAGGTATAACCTGTGAATGTCCTCCACCAGTAGCTCCACCTTTCATTCCGAATACCGGCCCCAATGACGGTTCTCTAAGAGCTGCAATAGAAGATTTTCCAAGTTTGTTAAGTGCTTGTGTAAGTCCAACTGTAACAGTTGATTTCCCTTCCCCAGCAGGAGTAGGTGTGATAGCTGTAACTAATACCAGTTTCCCATCTTTCTTGTTCTCTAGGTTTTTAAGTACTTTCAAATCTACCTTAGCTTTGTATTTACCATATTGTTCGATGCTGTCCTCATCAAGTCCTATCTTTTTTGCGATTTCCATAATGTTGACTATTTTAGCTTCTTGTGCAATTTGAATATCAGTTTTCACAAATTTCCTCCCTTGAAATTTTATATAAATAATTAAAAAGGCCTAAGTACACACTCATTCCGTTAAGTGCACACTTAGACCATTGTTTTTTCCTTAGGTTGATTTACTACATTATTTATGTTCTGTACTATTTTCTTTTTTATTCTTTTATGAGATAACATAGTATAATCCTCCTTCAAATTGTTTTCAGTACTTCATTTCTAATTCTATTCCAGATGAAGTAAATCTTTTTTTCAAAAAAATCAAAAAACAAAAGATTATATATGTATACTTCACCCATAGCAGCCATTTTAAGGTTGGCCGTAGAAACTCCTGTCCATATTACAGGTATATATGAGTTTTATTACCTTACTTTTAGAGTATCATATATACTGAATTTTGTCAAAGCAAATGTGACAAAGAAAGAAAAGATCAATTTATTTTACAGTTATTATATATTTTGTTTATTTGCCGAAATTTTACTCAGATAAACGAACGATTAATCCCTCAATGGCAAGTATATATCCTTCCTTTCCAAAGCCGCAGATTTGTCCCACGCATGCAGGAGCTGTATATGATTTGTGTCTGAACTCTTCTCTTTGATGAACATTAGAAAGATGAACCTCTACAGTTGGTATATTTATACTTTTTATTGCATCATAAAGAGCTATGGAAGTATGAGTATAAGCTCCGGGATTTATAACAACTCCATCATATTTTTCAAAATATGCCATTTGAAGTATATTTATCATTTCTCCTTCTATGTTGCTTTGAAATATATTTATTTCAACATCACGATCATCAAACTTATCCATAATATATTTACATACACTTTGATAATTGTCCTGCCCGTATATATCTTTCTCTCTTATACCTAAAAAATTCAAGTTAGGTCCATTCAATACCATTATTTTCATTCTATCTCTCCCTGTTATTTTATAAAATTATCTGCTAAATAACTGTAAAGCTCCTCTCCCAATGAATCATCAAATTCTCTTTCCTGCCATATTTCCTGTGCTTTTACTGCCTGCTCTATAAGCATATAAAGTCCATCTGCACATTGCAGTCCATTTTTTTCAGCTAAATTCAAAAATTCTGTTCTTAATGGATTATAAACTATGTCCACTGCTGCTGTAAATCTTTTTATGACTTCTTCGTCCACTGGAGAAACACCAACATTTGGATACATTCCCACTGGTGTTGTATTTATTATAACATCTCCTTCCAGAAAGTTTTCATAAATAGCTATATTGATATATGGGAATTTTTCTAAAAGGTCAGTAAGTTTACTTGAAAGAGTTCTTGATACCACTTTTATACTCTCTGCTCCCAGATCATGAAGAGCTGTTATTACAGATTTTGCTGCTCCTCCTGTTCCAAGTACTACACAGCTCTTTCCTTTTATTTCTATCTCTCCTCTTTCCAGAAGTCTTATAAATCCATAGTAGTCGCTGTTATAACCATAGCTTTTTCCATCTTTTACTTTAAGGACATTTACAGCTCCTATTTTTCTTACCTCTTCAGATAAGAAATCTATTTTTGGGAGAAGTGTTTCTTTATATGGAATAGTTATATTAACTCCTTCTATTCCCATTATCTTCATACCCTCTATTATATTTTCAGCATTGCTTTTTTCTACCTCATATAGAGAATAATATCCCTTTATATTATAGTTTTCAAATATATATTGATGAATGACAGGAGAAAGGGAATGACCGAGTTTTTCTCCTATGAGTCCATAAGTTTTCATTTTCTTACCCCTCTGTATTTTATTTTAAATTTATTATAGCACAACTATATAATAAAAAAAAGAGTGCCTCAAAGCAGAAATATAATTAAGAACTTTTTCATCAGAAAATTATCTCTCACTGACTTCCAAATTTCTAAAATTTAATCTAACTTTTGCACTCTCTTTATTTACAATATTATTTTGTTGTATTTCTTAATACATCTTTATACTGCATATATTCATCTTCTATTTTTTGTAAATATGCCTTTGCTTCTTCAGTAGTTAATATTTTTGCCTGCTGACTGAATCCAACTTTTAATTTCTCAGCATATTCAGGTGTTCCAACTACTTTTTCTGCGATTTCACTCATTTTAGCTACTATTGCTGGATCAGTTCCTTTAGGAAAAGCTATAATATATGGGTTATTCATTTCCATATCTACACCGCTTTCTTTAGCTGTTGGTACATCTCCCAAGTAAGGGTTTCTCTCTCCATTGTATTGAGCCAGAGCTATCATATCTCCATTTTGTACATAATCTTTTATACTTCCATAAGCTATAGATGCTACATCTATTCTTCCACCTAACAGGTTTGTAACTTTTTCAGATGTTGAACCTATATCTGCAAGTTTTAATTTTACCCCTGTTTTATCTTGAAGAATCAACACTTGTAAATGTGAGAATCCTCCAAATTCTGTTCCATATATAACACTTTCAGGATTAGCCTGACTTTTTTCTATAAGGTCTTTTAATGAAGTGATTCCTGATTGTTTACTTGCTACTAATACTGATCCTCCATCTATTGCTGGAATACATGCTACATCAAATTCTTTAAAATCATAATCTGATATTCCAGATACATAGTTTACCACCATTGGACCTGAGTGAGTAAACAAAGCTTTGTATCCATTAGCTGGTGTTGCTTTTATACTTTCTGTAGCTGCCAGTCCAGAAGCACCAGGCATATTAGTTACTACTAATGGTTTTTTAGTTTCTTTTTCAAAGAATTCCCCAAATGTTCTGGCATTAAAGTCTGTATCTCCACCAGCTGATGCATGAAGAACTACTTCCACTGGTTTGTTAGGCCATACTGCTGCTGCATCTTTTCCTCCATCTTTTTTTCCACCACAACCTGATAATATTGTTGCAGCACATAATCCCATTAAAAATATTTTTCCAAATTTTTTCATTGATAAATCCCTCCATTTTCATATATTTATGCTGTTTTCATTACCTTGCATTTTTTACAATATCCAAATAGCATATACCCTAGATACAGAATAGTTGTTATTAAAAACACACAAGCTATTGGTTTTGAGAAAAAGTCCAATATATTATTATCAGAAAGTATAAGTCCTCTTCTCAAATTTTCTTCTGCCATTCTTCCTAAAATAAATCCTATTATAAAAGGTGATTGAGGCACTTTGAATTTAACAAATATATATCCTAAGATACCAAATACCAGAATAGCTATAACATCAAATGTTCTGCTGGCAAGAGCAAAAGCTCCAACTGTTGTAAATACTATAACAATAGGAAGCAGTACATATTTAGGCACTCTCAGCACCTGAGCAAATATTCTCAATCCAAAGAACTCTACTATCAGCATAAGAAAAGCTCCTATAAACATAGCTGCAAATATTGCAAATACCAATGAAGCATTATTTTTAAACAACAGTGGTCCCGGAACAATACCATGTACCATGAAAGCTCCAAGAAGAACTGCTGTAGCTCCGTCTCCCGGTATTCCCAAAGTAAGAAGAGGTATCATAGCTCCTCCTACTGAAGCATTATTTGAAGTTTCAGAAGCAACAACTCCGTCAGGTATTCCTGTTCCAAATTTTTCAGGATATTTAGATCTGCTTTTTATTACATTATATGCAATCAGATTAGAGGTAGAACCTCCAATTCCGGGAATGATACCTATTACTATTCCAATAACAGCTGCTACCAGAGCATTCCATTTTTGTGCCAGAAATTCTTTTATTGAAAATCCGAATCCTTTTACATCCTTCATATTTACTTCTATTTTTTCCTGCTTAGTAGAAAATTTAATAGTTTCTGATGTAAGAAGTATTTCTGTTATAGCAAAAAGTCCTATTAATACTGTCAGTGTATTAAAACCTCCTACCAACTGAGGACTTCCAAATGTAAATCTTTTTACAGCATCTGTTGGCGACAGCCCCACTGTTGCGAAACCTATTCCCATAAATGCAGCAAAGAATGCTTTTGGCAGAGTACTTCCTGCCAATGAAGTTATCAATATAATTGCAAACATAGCTATTGAAAAATATTCATGTGGTCCAAACTGTAAAGCAACTTTTGCAAGAAGCGGTGAAATAAATACAAGTGCTAAAGTACTTACTACTGTACCTATAAAACTGAATACTACTCCCATTCCAAGTGCTTCCATAACTCGTCCATTGTTTTTCATTGGAAGTCCATCAAAGCAGGTAGCTATTGATGACGGTGTTCCCGGAATCCCCAGCAATACTGCTGAAATTAATCCTCCAGAAGTTCCTCCGATATATAGTGATATTAGAAAACAAATTCCTACTGCCGGCGTCATTGCATATGTAAACGGCAGTCCTAAAACCAGCCCCATTACTGTAGATAATCCCGGAACAGCTCCAAATACTATTCCCACAGCAGTTCCTATCAGCATAAGTATAAGCGTATATGGCTGTAATGCTGTCAACAGCCCCTCTCCAAATAATTCAAACATATCTTTGTCCCCCTTATTTTCTATAAAAATGCATCTAGTAATCCACCAGGAAGGAAGATACTGAATCCAAAATAAAATAGATAATATATTCCCACTGAGAAGAGCAGAGAAATTGCCAAATAAACAAGCTGATTTTTCTTAACATATCCAGGGGTTAATACATTCATTTCCAAGAAAAGAAATAAAAATGTTGTTATAATAAATCCCACGCTAGAATAGAGCAGAATATACAGAGCTATCAATGCAAATGTACATATTACTGTTTTCTTATCAAATTCTTTCTTTTCTGCTTTCCCCTTTGGAGTTTTAAGCCCTCTTCCTGTTTGCAGTACTCCAACCACTATAATCAAAACACTGATAAGAGAGGGCACAAATCTTGAATCAAATAACTGAGATCTTGTTCCAGGTATTTGAAGTACTAATATTCCATATGCTGCTCCACATAAGAGCATAATAATTCCTAATACAGTATCTTTACTTTCCCAATTTAAACTTTTGTTACTCATAAATCTCTCCTTCCTTATCTAACCATACAAGGTTTTTTAGAATCATATTTCCAGTCTTTTATTAAATACTGCATTGCCAGTGCATCATCACGATCTCTGAACTTAGCCGGCATTGTTTTATATAACTCATGAGCTTTCAATAATTTTTCCATATCAATTTCTACTCCAAGTCCCGGCTTATCAGTTATTTTTATAACTCCATCCTTTATCACAGGAGATTCTTTAGTAAGCCCTTGCCCGTCCTGCCATATATAATGAGTATCTACAGGTGTAATCTTTCCTGGTGCAGCTGCTGCTACCTGTGCAAATGTTGCCAGAGTTATATCAAAGTGATTGTTTGAATGTGATCCCCATGTCAGTCCCCAGTCTTTCAGTATATATGCCATTCTTACACTTCCATTTAATGTCCAGAAATGAGGATCGGCAAGTATTATATCTACTGATTTTAATGCTGCTGCATGATAGAACTGTCTCCAGTTAGTAGCTATCATATTTGTTGCAACTTTTAATCCTGTGGCATTTTTAAATTCTGCCATTATTTCTCTGCTTGAAAATCCAGCTTCTGGTCCACATGGATCTTCCATATATGCCACTACATTATTTTTACCCTCGCATAATCTTATTGCTTCCTCTAAAGTCCATGCTCCATTTGGATCAATGTTTACTCTTGCTTCTGGAAAAGCTGCATGAAGAGCCTCCACAGCTTTCATTTCCTCTTCTCCTTTTAATACTCCGCCTTTTAATTTAAAATCTTTAAATCCATATCTTTCATAAAGAGCTTTTGCCTGTTCTACTACTGCTTCAGGAGTAAGAGTTTCTTTTCTTCTCACTTCCTCCCATTTATCTTTACAGTCACTCTCTACTAAATAAGGAAGATCAGTTTTCTTTGTATCAGCTATATAAAATAAATAACCTAGAAAAGGAACTTCTCTTCTTTGTATTCCTCCATCTCCTAACAGAGATGCCATAGGTTTATTTACATATTTTCCTAATAAATCCAACATAGCACATTCCACAGCAGCTTCAGCCTGAACTACAAATTTCAGATTGCTTATATTCAATCCCTGAAGTCCTTCACCACTATCCCCTTTAGCCTTCTGCCCATTTTGTCTTATGTTTGTTATAACCTGTCTGTAATCAGCTATTTCTGCTCCTACCACTATTGGTTTATAACTTTCAAGCATTTCTGTTATAGCTTCCCCGCCATGTATTTCTCCTATTCCTTTATTTCCAGTTTCATCTTCTAAAATTACTATATTTCTTGTGAAATAAGGTGCATGACATCCACTAAGCGTCAGAAGCATACTATCATATCCTGCTACTGGATACACATCCATTTTTACTACTTTTGGTGATCCCTTCTTTTCCATAAAATTTTCCTCCAATTATTATAGTTTAATAGGATAAATCCTCAGTTATTAAAACATAATTATCTAATTTCGTATATCGTATCATAATATTTTTTCACAGGATATATTATAAAAAACAAAAATAAGCATTAAAAATTGTCATAAGTAACATAAAAAAATGATTTTCATTTAAAAATACCCTTCCCTGCTAATTATTTTAAAACACTCCTTTTATATTCTTCTTATGTCTAAAAAAAATGTTTCTAAAAGAATATAAGCCATCTTAAAATTTAAAAAAATTAAAAATTTATATTAAATACAAAAAAGGCTGTCCTAAAACAGCCTTTTCCTAATTTTAAACCCTCTATTCAGTTGTTATATTATCTTTCTATCGATCATTTTTCTAACTACAGCCTTAGCCAGATCAATTCTTTCTTCAATAGTAGATATATCTAAGTATTCGTTTTTGCTGTGAGCTTCTCCCCCCACAGGACCTACAGCATCAACTACTCCTACACCTAGTACTCCTAAGAAGTTACCATCAGAACATCCTCCAGCTACTTCCCAGTCATATTTTATTCCCATTTCAGCTTTGCTCTCATCAAAAAGATCACGAAGTGTAGCTGATTTATCATTTAGTACTAATGGTGGTCTATATCCAATTTCTTCAAGTTCTACTTTGATTCCCTCAACTAATGGATTTGCTTTTAACTCCTCCATAGTTTTTCTGATAGTTTCAAAGAATTCTACTTGGTGAGATCTTCCTTCAAATTTGATGCAAGCATAATCAGGAACGATATTTACTCCGCTTCCACCTTCTATAAGCCCCACATTAAGTGAATTTTTTATATCCCAGTTATGAAGCTTAGATATTTCAGTTACCCAACGAGAAGCTTCAAGTATAGCATTGATTCCCTCTTGTGGATAGTTTCCTGCATGAGAAGATTTTCCAAAGAACTCAACTTTGTATTTTACAAGTCCTTTTCTCTCTATTACAGCATTTCCATTTTTACGAGCTGGCTCAAATACCATTGCATATTTTGCATTCTTTCCTACTTCTTCTATTACAGGTCTTGAATAACGAGAACTGATTTCCTCATCTGTATTCATTACAAGAGCTATAGTTATATCTTCATCTTTGAACTCTTTAGCAACTTCTATCATAGAAAGTACTCCAGACTTCATGTCATATACTCCTGCTCCTGTTGCTATATTTCCTTCAAGTTTATATGACCATGCTGGTACAGTTCCTTTAGGGAATACAGTATCGTTATGTCCTAGGAACATAAGATCAATATCTTCACTGTCTCTGTTCTTAGCTACTAATACAGGGTTCTTTCCATCATTTTGAGGATATACTTTAAGTAGCCAGTCATTTTCAAGCTCTTTCTTGAAAAATTCTGTAACTTCCTGTACCCCTTCAGGTACATTGCTTCCACAGTCGATGTTTACTAACTTTTCTAAATCTGCTAAATATTTTTTCATATCCATTTCTATATGTCCCCCTTATTTTTTAAATATTATCCAAATAGAATCATGTTAGTGATAAGAACTGCTAAAAGTCCTCCAACCATTGGAGCTGCTGTTCTTTTTACAACATCAAATGGAGATACTCCAGAAATACCTGCAACTGCAACGATAACCGCAGTGATAGGAGAAATACTTCTTGCTATTCCTGCTGCTAACTGCATTGGCATTAACATAACAATTGGATTAAGATCAACTGATGCTGCTACTGCTGGTGCAAGTGCCGCAAAAGCGAAGAATGGTGCATTTCCTGATCCCATAAGGATAGAAGAAAGTGCTATTATTGCAGTCATCACTAGAATCATTGGCTGAGGTCCAAGTCCTGCTGACTTAGTTGAGTCAATAAGAGCTGATATAACTCCTATTCTAGTAAGTCCCAGAGCAAAGAATTCTCCAGCTACAATCAGAGTGATAACATTTGCAAATTGACTTCCCATTGCTGTAAATACTATTTTCAATTCAACAAGAGTACTTTTGAAAGCTTTTCTTCTCAATCCTTCAATGAACATACTTAAAGCAATACTCATAAACATAGCTTCTATAACATCTATTCTAACTTTACTTCCAGTTAACGGACTGAATACAAGTATTACAATCAATGGAATGATAGGTAAAAGAGCATAGAATCCAGGAACTTTTCCTTCTGCATTCATTTCTTTTTCAAATTCAGCTTCCTCTTTAGCTTTTTCAGCTAAATTCATATTTTTGTCCATAGATTTATTTACAAAGTAGTGGATAACTGTGATAACAATAACTGTAACTATTGCTACTGGTATTTGATAATCAACAAAGTATAGTGCTGCATCTATTCCAGCAGTTTTAGAAGCCAGAACGGCATTTCCAGAAGCTGGTCCCAGGTCAAGACAAGCAGATGTTCCTATTACTGCTGTAGCTGCTAGAGGTGATACTCCAAGAGATACAACGATAGGATATACAGTTACCATTAGAAGTACTCCAAGTCCAGATGCACTTGGTATGAAGATATTAAGTATTTGTCCCACTACATATGATAATGCAAGCACTATATATGGAGAGTTAAGTTTTTGTAAAGGCTTAATAGCAACTTTTACAAGAGCCTTACTTGCTCCTATATGGTCCATGTATTTAGCGAATGCTGATACTATCATAATAGCTAGTCCAAGACTTCCAGTAGTCTTAATAAAGTTAGCTTTTAATTGAGCAAATACATCAAGATAAAGTGATCCTGTTCCACCTTTTGCAAGGATAGGAGTTCCATTAAAGACAACAGCAGCTAACAAAAGTACAGCTCCCCCAAGCAACAGAACACCTTGTGCATAATATTTTTTAACAATAAGATATCCAACTGCCACCACAACCAAAATCGCAACTATAAAATTCATTTTATTCCCCCTTTATATATTAGTTTTGTTTATCTGCACCATGTCTGTAACGAGGAAGCAGCATAGGAGATACTCTGTCAGTTTCTACTCCATTTGCTTTCAAAGATTCATGGTATTCTGCTATATGATTTAGAGTAAGGTCTTTTACTTCAACCTCTTTACTCTTAGCACCAGCATTTTTACCAGCTCTACGTCCAAATACTATTATATCCAATAATGAATTTCCCATAAGTCTGTTTCTTCCGTGGATTCCTCCAGCACATTCTCCAGCAACAAATAGGTTTTCTATTTTAGTTTCCCCTTTATCATTGATTAGAAGTCCTCCATTTTGATAATGAAGTGTTGGGTAGATAAGAATTGGTTCTTTTCTCATATCTATTCCAAATTTTTCAAACATTCTAAACATTGCAGGAAGTCTTTTTTCCAATGTTCCCTCTCCATGTATCATGTCGATTAATGGAGTGTCAAGCCATACTCCAACTTCTCCAGTTGGTGTAGCAATTCCTTTTCCTTTTACATTACATTCATTGATGATAGCAGATGCTTCGATATCTCTTGTTTCTAAGTGATATACGAATTGCTCTCCATCTATGTTAAGAGGTGTAGCTCCAAGTCCTCTTACTTTTTCAGTTACTAGAGCACCAAATATTTGAGATGGGAATGCAACTCCTGTAGGATGATATTGAATAGTATCAGCAAAAGCAAGTTCTGCTCCTACTCTGTATCCTAATACTAATCCATCAGCTGTTGCTCCATAGTGGTTAGAAGTAGGGAATCCATGATAATGAAGTCTTCCTGCTCCCCCTGTAGCCAGTATTACAGTTTTAGCTTTTGCTACTGAGTATTCTTTAGTTTCAAGATTATACAGTACAGCTCCTGCTACTTTTCCCTCTATATCTTTTATAAGTTCTACAGCTGGTGAAAACTCTATTACTTCTACACCTTTATTTCTTACTTCATCTCTAAGTACACGCATGATTTCTGCTCCACTGTAGTCAGCAGCAGCATGCATTCTCTTTCTTGAAGTTCCTCCACCATGCTGTGTATGCATAGTTCCATCTTCTTCTTTATCAAACATTACTCCAAGTTCATTAAGCCATTGGATAGCTCCCGGTGCATCATGTACTAATGCTTTTGCCAGTTCAGGAATGTTTGTGAAATGTCCTCCACCTAATACATCTAAGTAGTGTCTAGCAGGTGAATCGTCTGGCTTGTCAGCAGCTTGGATTCCTCCTTCTGCCATCATAGTGTTGGCATCACCAAAACGAAGTTTAGTAGCTATCATTACTTTTGCTCCAGTATTATGTGCTTCCAGTGCAGCAGCAGCTCCTGCTCCCCCTGCTCCTATTATAAGAACATCTACATCATAGTCTACTCTGTTAAGATCTACTTTATCTAATTCCACTCTGCTTTTTGCTTCTATAAGATCAGCTAGTTCCAAAGGCACTCTATCTCCAGAATTTACTCCAAGATTAAGCGGTCTGAATCCATTTTCTACATAGTCAGGGTGATTACTCTTTAATATTTCAAGTTTAGCTTCTGGAGACAATCTTGGAAAATCATGTCCCATTCTGCTTGGACGAGTTGCCTCAACCTTTTTTATTAATTCTCTCATTTCTGCCGTATACATCTATCAAAAACCTCCATTCCTACTATTTAGTGATATCTCTATGATTGTATAGATCTTTTAGTTCATCTATACTTTTGTTCATCATTTCATCTAATTCCGCATCTAATTTACCAGCGTTGATTTCTTCAACTCTTTCCATTAAATGTTTACTCTTAGGAGCTATATGTTTTCCAGTAATACGACGAGCCAGAAGTCCTACATTGTAGTGAGTTATTCCAGCAGGACATTTTGATGCACATATTCCACATCCTACACAGTCAAATGATTCATGAGCACATTTCTCAAATTCTCCTCTTTGTGCATATGCAATATACTGCATTACATTGATTCCTTGAGAACATCCTTTTGTACAAGCATTACATCCTATACATTTGTATATTTCAGGATATTTTTCTACCATAGTATCAGCAGAAGCTTCTACTTTATCCATATCATAAACTGCTTTTTTCCCTGGGAAGAAAGGAATTTGTGTAAGATACATTCCATCTTCTACCTCACTTTGACAAGCAAGAGTTACTTTAAGTTCACTTTGTCCCTGCACTCTATATACAGTAGCACAAGCTCCACAGAATCCTGATCTGCATCCGCAGCTTCTTATAAGCTGATATCCTGCATATTCCATAGAATCCATTATTGTTAGAGTTGAAGGTACAGTATATTTTTTACCTAATATATATATATCAACCATTTTCTTTTCAGCCATTTATCTCTCCTTACTATGATTTTTTCTCAATATTAATATTCATTTGGAAGTTCTAAAATTTCATCACATCTAAATACTGGACCATCTTTACAAACATATTTATCTCCAATGTTGCAACGTCCGCATTTTCCTACACCACATTTCATTTTAAGTTCCAATGTAGTGAATACTTGCTCTTTCTTAAATCCGATTTCTTCCAAACCTTGAAGTACAAATTTGATCATGATTGGAGGTCCGCACACAAGAGCAACTTTGTTATTGTCAAGTCCAAGCTCTTTTACATAGTTTGGGACAAATCCAACATGCCCATCCCATCCTTCAAATTCTCTGTCTACTGTCAGATGCACATTTGTGTCTTTCTGAGCAGGCCATACTTTGAAAATATCATTTTGATGTACTAGATCATCTGGAGTACGTGAACCATATACGATATCCACTTTTCCATAGTTTTCTCTGTTATCCATTACATAGTTGATAACTGAACGAAGAGGAGCAAGTCCTATACCTCCAGCTATGAACAGAAGGTCTTTACCTTTCAATACATCTGCTTCTTCTACAGGGAAGTTATTTCCATATGGTCCTCTTATACCAATTTCAGCTCCCTCTTCAAGCTGGTGTATATAGTCAGTTACTATTCCGCATTTTTTTATGCTGCACTCCATGTAATCTTTTACAGTAGGAGATGAAGTTATAGAGAATATAGCTTCTCCTATTGGAGGAACTGACAGCATAGCACATTGACCTGGCATAAATTCAAAAGGTTTTCCTCCTTCTGGACTCTCTATTCTAAATGTAGTAACATCAGGAGTATCTCTTCTGATATTAGTTATTATTGCCACTTTAGGCATTAAAGGATCATTGTCATGATCATGACATCCGCAACCACAACTCATATTATTCCTCCCCCAATCTTTTTATTACTCTTACAATATTTAGTCCTACAGGACATTTCTCAACACATCTTCCACATCCTACACAAGAGTACATTCCCTCATGATTTTTTGGATAATATACAAGTTTGTGCATAAATCTTTGTCTTACTCTTTGTAATTGACTAGTTCTTGGATTTCCATGAGCCATACGAGTAAAGTCTGATATCATGCAAGAATCCCAGCATCTGTATCTCTCTCCAGCATTTCCTCCATCATAATCTTTTACATCATAACAGTGGCAAGTTGGACATACAAATGTACAAGACCCACAAGCCAGACATTTTTTGCTGATATCTCCCCAGAAGTCTTCCATATCGAAAAGCTCCTGTTGTTCTTTAGTTATTTTTTTAGGATCAAGATCTTTTAATGGAAGTGATTCCATTTTTTCTTTGATCTCTTTTTTTAATGTTTCAAGAGCATTTACATCTTCAGCATCTTCAAGTACAGATGAGACAGCAGCAGTAAGCTTTTCTCCCTTTTCTGTCTTTGCTTCCCATAAGATATATTCTCCCATATCCCAAGTTACTATATCAGAAGCTGGAGAAGCTTCAGCTGCATCTATTCCAAATGCACTACAGAAGCAAGTTTCCTCTGGAGAATTACATGCCATAGTTACTATGATCCCTTTTGCTCTGTGAGCTCTGTAATATGTATCTACCGGCTCTCTTAAAAATATATTGTCCATTACTTTAAAACTTGCTGCATCACAGTTTCTAACACCAAAAAGCACATAGCCTCTTCCCTCTACATTTACTGGTGTAAGTTCAAGTTTTTTTCTTGTATTTTTAAATTTTAAGTATGTTTCAGTTTGAGGAAAAACAAACTCTTTTACTGATGAACTTGTTTTAAGTACATCAAGTCTTACATTTTTGTCAGCTGCATAGCTTCCAAAATTTACAAGAGTACCATTTTCCATTGGAAGAAATAAATCAAAACTGTTATTAATAGCTTCCCATAATTCAGTCAGTCTGCTTTTTAATACTTTTTTCATTATTTACCTCCTTTTTTTACTGCAAAGTTATCTTTATCTTCTAGTGTGTATGATACTAATGGTGCTGGAGTTTCAGAATCAAGTCCTGCTTCCCATGCTCCATAAGTTTCATTGATATCTTTTATTATTTTTCTGTTTAACAGGTCAAGTCTGATATGAGCAGGACATATTCTTGCACATTCTCCACAGTCCACACAGTTCCCAGCTACATGGTAAGCTCTTGTTAAGTGGAAGAATCCATTTTCAGGTGCTATATTAGCTTTTCCTAAAACATTTATATCATCATTGTCGAATACACATTTTACACAGCTGCATGCTGGGCATATGTTACGACAAGCATTACATCTGATACATCTTGAAAACTCATTGCTCCAGAATTCGTATCTTTCATCAGCAGTCATATTCTCAAGTATTCTTACTTCTCTGAATCTCTCTTCAGGATCAATTTCAGAAGTTATTTCCTCTCCTAATAGTTCATCATATACTACTGGAGTAGGGTGAAGACAAGTTTCACATTTTGTATATTTATTATTTTTAGAATCAACCATTCCATTACATGGAACTCCCCATACATATACTTTTTCTCTGTCTATTCTATGGTCTTTCAATAATTGGTTTAATCCTAATGAATCGCATCCTTTTAAAAATATTCCAATTTTTTCATATTTTTGTGTTTGTTCCATAAGATATTTGCTTAGGTTGTTTATACAGTAAGCATCTAATACAAGTTTATCAGCCTGTTCAGCATCAGTGATGAAAACTGGTATAGATTCAAATGAGAAATCTCCTTTTTCCCAACCAATTACCATTTGGACTTTATTACTTGAAAGTGCTTCTTTAGCTATTTTTCTAATTTTTTCAGTCATTATTTCCATCTACCATCCCTCAACTTTTTATTTGGTCCAAGTCTATGAACGTTTTCCAATACTTCATTCATTACTGTAGCAAACTTATTTGCTTCCGCAGCTGATATCCAGTCTATTTTGAAACGCTCTTTTTCTATTCCCATATACTCAAGAAGATTGATGAACACAGAGAAACGACGTCTTGTGTAATAGTTTCCTGTTGAGTAGTGACAGTCCCCTGGGTGACATCCTGCAATAACTACTCCATCTGCACCTTTTTGGAAAGCACGGATTATGAAGTTAGTATTTACTCTGCAAGAGCATGGAACACGAATTATTTTTACATTAGCAGGGTAGTTTAATCTGCTTGTCCCTGCTAAGTCAGCACCTGCATAACTACACCAGTTACAGCAGAATGCAACTATCAAAGGTTTGAATTCTTCTTTTTCTACTTTTTCTACAGACGACATATTGCATCTACCTCCGCCATAATTTGTTTATTTGAGAATCCTCTCAGATCAATTGCTCCTGGACGGCAAGATACTGTACATCCTCCACATCCTTGACATAGTGCATCATTTACTGTTGCCACTAATCTTCTTACAACTTTTCCATGATCTCTGATATCAGTCATTTTTAGAGAGATAGCATCGTATGGACACATTTGTGCACATTGACCGCATCCACTGCAAAGATCTGTATTTACAGAAGATACACAAGGGTTATTTACAAGTTTATCCTTGCAAAGCAGAATTATTGCTTTTGCTGCTGCTGCACTGGCTTGTGCCACTGTTTCAGGAATATCTTTAGGTCCTTGACAAGCTCCTGCTAAGTATATTCCTGCTGAAGCTGTTTCTACTGGTTTTAGTTTTGGATGTGCCTCTGTAAAGAAGTTGTTTGTATCTGTACTGATGTTTAGCTTTCTTTTTAAAGCTACTGCATCATCTTTAGCTCTTGTAGCTGCTGCCAGTACTACCATATCAGCATCTATTACAACTGTCTGTCCAGTAAGTGCATCTACACCATTTACCATTAGTTTATCCCCTTCTGGGAATACTTTTCCAACCATACCTTTGATATATTGAACTCCATACTCTTCAACTGCTCTTCTTTGGAATTCATCAAAGTTTTTACCAGGTGTTCTTACATCTATATAGAATACATATGCTTCGATATCTGGGTATTTATCTCTAAGAAGCATTGCATGTTTTGCTGTATACATACAACAGATTTTTGAACAGTAAGGTTTTCCTCTGTCGCTTGTATCTCTTGATCCAACACATTGTACAAAAACTACTTTCTTAGGTTTTGTATGATCTGAAGGTTTAAGGAATTTTCCATGAGTAGGTCCTGCTGCATTTGTAAGTCTTTCAAATTCCAGTGAAGTTATTACATTTGGATGAGAATAGTTGTATTCTCCTAACTTCTCAAGATTGATAAGATCATATCCAGTAGCTACTACTATAGCTCCATATCTTTCTTCTATAATTTCATCTTTTTGAGAGAAATCTATAGCTTTTGCCATACAAAGTTTTTCACAGATTCCACATTTTCCAGTTGCCATTTTTATACATTGAGTAGTATCGATTACTGGTACATTTGGTACTGCCTGTGCAAATGCTTTATATATAGCTCCTCTTTTAGTTAGATTTTCTTCAAATTCATTTCCTGCTTTTCTTGAAGGACATTTTTCAACACAGATTCCACAACCTGTACATTTGTCCATATCTACATAACGAGCTTTTTTCTTTATAGATACTGTAAAGTTTCCTACATAACCATTTACAGCTTCTATTTCACTGTATGTATGTAAAGTAATGTTTGGGTGCATAGAAGCATCAACCATTTTAGGTGTTAAGATACAAGCTGAACAGTCAAGTGTAGGGAATGTCTTATCTAACTGAGCCATTTTTCCACCTATACTTGGTTGCTTCTCAACGATATCCACTTTGAATCCTGCATCAGCTATATCAAGGGCTGTCTGTATACCAGCAATTCCCCCTCCAATTACCAATGCTCTTTTTTCTACTCCACTCTCTCCAGATACTAACGGAGCATTAAGAATAGCTTTTGCCACAGCAGCTTTTACAAGTGCTATTGCTTTTTCTGTTCCCTGCTCTTTATCTTTGTGTACCCATGAACAGTGTTCTCTTATATTTGCTATCTCAACAAGGTATGGATTTAATCCAGCCTTTGCTGCTGCATTACGAAATGTTGTCTCATGCATTCTAGGTGAACATGAAGCAACTACTACTCTATCTAAGTTATGCTCTTTTATAGCATCCTTTAATAAATTTTGCCCTATCTCTGAGCACATATATTGATAATTTGTTGAATAAACTACTCCAGGAATATCCTTTGCTACTTCAGATACTCTTTCTACATCTACAGTACCTGCTATATTATTCCCGCACCAACAAACAAAAACTCCAACTCTTTGCAATCTCTTTCCTCCTCACAAAACAGTTTATTTACTATATTTACGAAATGCACTAACAATAGCTTGCTGCGGCATCTTTTTATCTGACATTATTCCCGGTACATCCTCAGGAATCAATTTGCTGCTTCCTTTTTTTCTTACGATAGTCAAACGAACTGCTTCCATCAATTTACAAAGATCTACATTTCTAGGGCAACGAGAAGCACAAGTAAAACAAGAAGCACAAGTCCATATAGTTTTACTATTTTTTATTGTTTCTACATCTCCCATTTGCAGATGTCTTATTACTTGATGAGGAAGTATGTCCATTCCTTCAGCAGCAGGGCATCCAGCAGAACATTTTCCACACTGCATACAGTTTGCTGTTTTTTCCTTGCTGATTTCCTCTATTGTAAGTACATCTTTTTTATCTTTATTGAAAACTACTCTATCTCTTTCCAATTTTTCCTCCCTGTCTTTAGAAATCTCTTACTTAACTCCTAAAGCTTCAGCTAAAATCTCTGAAAAATAACTTACAGATGCTGTATCTTTAAGTTCCAAGTTATACTTGCACAAAGGACAAGCTGTAACAATTTCCTCTGCTCCATTATCTAAAGCTGATTTTATTATCTTGCTGCTCATTTTTTCTGTAAGTTCTTTATTATTTACAGCAAGATAAGCTCCACAGCATTCTGTTCTATATGGGTAAAGTACTGGAGTTCCTCCAAGTGCTTTTATAAAATTCTCCATTATTGATGGATTTTCAGGATCATCAAAGTTCATTGCTTTTTTAGGTTTTAAAAGCATACATCCATAATAAGCTGCGATTTTACGATTAAGAGGTTTTACCACTTTCTCTGCTATCTTATCAAATCCTATTTCGTCTCTTAACATTTCAAGATAGTGGATTACTTCTCCCTCTCCTGAGTAGTCATTTTCTAATTGAAGATAATTATTTACTTTTCTTCTCATATCTTCATTAGATTTTAGTTCCTCATTTGTTCTTTTTATTACATGGTGACATGCAGAACATATAGTCACAAGTTTCTCTCCCTTAGCATAAGAAGCCGCCAGACTTCTTACTGAAGAAAGTTTTGTAGCAATTTCGTCTGAACCTAATGGAAATACTGCCCCACAACATTGCCAGTCTTTCTGCTCTTCCAATTCGATACCTAGAGCAGCTGCTGAATCTAAGGCATATTTCTCAAGGTCTTGTGCTTTAGTTTTTAAAGTACAACCAGGGTAATAGCTAAATTTCATTTCTTCTCTTCCCTCCCTATTCATTAATTAAATCTCTTTAATTCCTACGTTTTTTTAAAATTAAACTTTTATTTACTGTATCCTTTAAAACCATTTTTCCATTTGTGAACTATTTTGGAAATCAAAGTTTTAATTAAGTACTAAATATATTAATATATTTATAATATATTGTGCACGATATGTCAAATGTTTTTTTATTTTTTTGCAGATTTTTCTGTAAGACGAAAAACAAAATGATAAAAATATAAAAGCAATTTGATAAAAAAATGTAAAAGCAAAATGATAAAAATACAAAAAATAAAAAAGGCAGGTTGTTAAACCCACCATTTTTTATTCTAATATTTTTAAATAATTTAATCTATTTTTCTCTGCTTGACTTTCTCTTATCAGCCTTTTTCCCTGTCCTGCTAGTAAACTTAGCCAAACACACCTCAAATTAAATTTACTCATTGTTGTTTTTAATATTTCAGACTCTTCTGATAACTCTTTTACAAGCTTCTGCACCTCTTCATAATTAGTTTCTAGAGCTTCAATTTTCTTTAAATAAATCTCTGAATTATCACTTTCTTGAAGCATTTTAATTTCTTTCAAATGCTTATCTTCAATAAGTTTTTTATATTTTTTCTCACATTGGATAAAATATTTTCTTGCAAGCCTTCCTGATGTATTGTTTTCTACCATAGATAATTCTTTTGCCATATCAAGAGAGAGAACATAGTCTTCTATTGGTCTTCCTAGTTTAACCCCATTTTGGGTTAAACTCTTAGTTATTACAAAATCTTCATTTTCAATAAAATCATACTTTTCAATTCTGCCCTTTATCCAAGAATTAAAATGTCTTCCTACATCTAAAAATTGCCATAAATCCCGTGCATTAACTACTTGTTGCCCTTGTTCATTCTTACTTACTTTAACTAATTGCATAAATACCTCCTATAAAAAATTGATTTTTATAAGCTTATAAGGTATAATATACTTGCCTAGGGTATTTATACCTTATAAGCTCTTTAACTATCTTCCAGGTGGTTAAAGAGTTTTTTCTTTTTTATTTATCTCTTTTCTTTATTATTAATTCCTGATTTTCCTCATCTAACATCAGATAAACTTCCCTTTCATCCTCTGTTATATTAAGTTTCCTGAGCCAAGGGATCGGAATTATAAGCCTTGCACTTTTCCCAGTTCCAGCTTTGCCAAAAGAGATATTTAGTTCTCTTTTTTCCATTTTGCTCCTCCTTATAAGACACTTATATTATAAACTATCAGTGCCTGATAGTCAAGAGGTTTTTATTTACTTCTTTATTTATAGCAATTTCTTTTGTTTCTTCAATTTTATTGTAAGACAAAAAGCAAAATGATAAAAATATAAAAAATATAGAGAATAATAAATTAAATAATCTACTATCCTCTATACTCATTCACTATTTTTGCTATGTAATTCAAATTAATTTTAGCAGGTTTTTTCTTATTTAATGCTTCTAATATAGTTTTTTCATCAAATGCCAATAATAATCTTCTCAAATCGCAGTCACTTAATAAGTTAATATCAAATTCTTTTTTTAATGTTGATTTTAAATTCTCTATCTCTATATTTTTTAAATCTTTTTCACTAAAAGCTCCTTTTTTACCTTTAAATTTTTTATAATCTGCATTTTTTAAAACAACATTTTCAAATTTAGTATCTTTAAAAGAGGTACTACTTAATTTACAATCTCCAAAATAAACATTCTTAAATACTGTTCCATTAAATCTACTATGATTAAAATTACTACTTTTAAAATCAGTCCATTCAATTATACAACCATTTAAACCACATGCTTTTATTTTAGCTTTATAGAATTTACAATACTTAAAAATACTAAAATTAAATTTAGTATTATAGCTACTAGAATTTGAAAAATCTTTATATAAAAAATTTCTTTCTCGCCTATTCATGTTTTTATAACTAAAAAATTTATTATATTCTTTATATTTTTTACTTTTAGGTTTCTTTTTAAAAAAACGTCTTTTTTTTATCATAACAAAACCCCTACTAGCTGAGTGGCAGTACCAAATCTATTCATAAAACACACAGTAAGCATACTTAAAAATCCAACTAATGTAGCAATATTTCCTATCATCGCCACCACCTCCTCAGTTATTTTGAAGAATTTTAGCCCCCAATCCGTCCGTAGACCTTCTTCTCTATCCTAGCCTCACAGCTAGGCGGGGCAGGGCATAAATCAATTATAACATTTTGTATTTTTTTGTCAATATAGCCCTTAATAAAAAAAGATGCTTTTAGTCTTAAATTTTACTATTTTTTAACTTTATTTTTTTTACATTGTTCAAGGACTTCTTGAAGTTGCTTTGGAACTTTTAAACCTGCGTTTACAACATTCTCTAAAATACTTAATCCTTCATTAGCAAAATAAAAGCACACAACTAAATATCTACAATTATACTTAAAACTTTTAGTTTCTAGTACTATATCCAGCAAAACTGCTAATGCTACAATGCATAACATTGCAACTTTTTTAAAGATTCCTTTAAACCCTATCTTACTAGAAGTTGTTTCCTGTACTACTGATTTAATGATTCCAGTAGCATAGTCTATAACCATAACGCCAAAAAGGCAATAAATCAAATTATCTTTTCCTCCTAAAACATAAAAAACCCATGAAACAATTATTCCACACACTATGACTCCTTTATCTGCAAGTATTTTAATTACCTCTATAACCATATCCCACATTTCTTTATATTTCATTTTTTATCCCTCTCTTACAGTTTAACTCCTGCTCTTAATCCTCCAACTATATTACTATCCCCTTTAAAATCTGTTCTTCCTTCTAAGTATCCTTCTACATATCCTTTACTATTTATATCTTGTTCCATTTGCTTAGTTATTTTTACCATATCTTGTCCTGTTGTTGCAGCTTTTAAAACTTTATTAATTACATTCAATTGCTTCTCTTTAGCCCCCTTGAATGTACTTTGTAAGCCAGTTAAAACATCTTCTATTAAACTTATTATAAGTTTTTCTGAAATAATCCATGCCAAGTACCAAGGAATTTTCTTTTTTAGCTCTTTTATTGCATATTGTAATTTTTCTTTACCCTGTCCAGATATAAAATTTTCTTCTGCTTGTACTACTATGTAATATGCTGCTGCTTTAAGAGTTTCTCTTTTATATTTATATAATAAAATAATCCCAATTATAACTAAAATTATAATACCTATTAAAAATAATGTTTCTTTATTCATTCTATATCTCCCCTTTATATAATTTTATCTCTCTTTCTCTTCTACTTTGTAATACTGGTAATACTTTACCCCCTCCATAAATCCACCTTCTAAATTGTGTCTCTATTTCTTTTAGAGAAGCAGAGGAATTTATTTTATTAACTAAGGCACTTTTAGAGAACGCCCCCTCTCCCACATTAAAACTAAAACTTACTAAAGCGTCAAATTCACATTGTTTTAAAGGTATCCTTATACTTTTATTAACTATATCTTCAAAACGCTTTATATCCGATTTTAGAAACTCCCTTGATTGTTCCTTGGTTATCTTCATGCCCTTTTTAATATCTTTTCCTGTATGTCCTACTCCTATTGTCCACACTCCAGCAGGACATAAATATGCTGTTAAAATTTCCCCTTCTTCTTTTATTAAAAATGCTATTCCTTTTTCGCTTATTTTCATTCTTTACCTCCTAGTGATATAGAAGCTGTTGCAATATTATTTATTTCTACTTCTAATATTTGCATTTTTTCTACTATAAGATTTATTTCCTCTAAAGTGCTAAATTTAGAACTTTCTAATAATTTTTTATCTTCTTCTAGTTTAGAGTATTCTAAAATCTTATCTTTTCTTATTGCTACTAATTCTTCCCTTGTTATTGTTTCCACCCAGTTTGGAGATTGCCACTCCAATTTATAACCTTCTGGCTTTTCTATTTTTTCTATCTTATTATTCTCTATTATTTCCCCCTCTTCTAATAATTCTATTTTATTGTCTAAAAGAATCAATTCTTCTCTTGTTTTTTCCCTTATAAAAGCATTATCTAAAATAGGATTATTATATTTTTCTAATGCTGCATACATAGTATTATCCCAGTCTGGATAGAATAAAACAGGATTTTCCTTAAACTCTTCCATACTATTTATATAAGGTTGTGCTATTATTTCTAAATCTTTATTGTAGATGTATATTATTTGTTCCATTTTTCTCTCCTTTTTGTAATTTTATTTTTAACTTTTTCTATTTTTTCTTATAAATAAATTATCGAATTTATGCAAAAACTAGATAAAATTTAAAAGAGCAAACCTATATTTTTTCTAGCT
>PPYF01525057.1_pt1 | contig 42674 bp, 22 predicted proteins | sample 1559871 | NCBI WGS metagenome assembly PPYF01 (sample SAMN08240021, study PRJNA423297) | Human gut metagenome, whole genome shotgun sequencing project.
ACAAAGCTGGTATATCAAGGTCTTTATCCGGAGAAACGGTAGTAGCGTCCGAACTCATCTTCATTTCCGGCCCATACCAACCTGCATCCATATGCACATACTGAATACCGCGCTCTGCCGCAAAGTCAATAGCCGCTTTCACCCTTTCTTGCTTCAAGTCGCCCGAACGGAATACTTTTCCCGGTTTAATCCAGGAAGTATCAGCCAGTTTGCAAGCCGGGTTCAGATTCAAGACAATATCATTGTTGTTAATCAAATCGACCGGACGTTCGCCAGCCATGATAACACGCCACGGAGTGCTATAAGGAGAAATTATATCGACACTGCTATACAGGCTTGTCTCCAAAGTGGAAGGTTTGTCTGCCGACAAACGGAATTTGCCACGGACATAATCCACCATTTCCGCTTCCAACAGGGCAACTGATAATCCGTCGGGCAGTTTCAATGTCAAGGGACGTTCACTTTCTTCTTTTCCCCAACCTTCCAACGGACGAAGTGCATAAGGCCCTTGTGCCCAACGCTCATAATAAGCCATTGTTCCTTGAGGCATTGTGAAACTGGTTTGCTCGCCTATGATATGCAGGAAAAGCCCGTTGGTTGTTTCCGGGAAATGATAGCGGAAAGCGACTCCTTCATTATAGGCACGCACTATGAGATTCATAAAGTAATTCTTACGCTTATCATAGCCACCTTCCTGTGATCCGTCTCCTTCGCCTTTCTTGAATTTCAGGGTCATCTCATTATAACAGTCACGAATCTCGGCACGTTCCCCATATACAGGTTTCCATGTTTCATCCGCTTTCCGTCGCTCTGTTCCCGTCAACTTCAGATTCTCACACCAGAAATGACAAGTGTCATTCGGAACACCCAATGCCGACTCGAACAACTGATTTTCAATCAAGACACCCAATTTACTTTCTTCAATTACCGGACGGTTCTTGTAAGTCAAGGTGTAATACATTTGCGCATTATCCTCTCCCACCGCACGCTGATAGAAGGTAAAACGATACGCTCCGTCGGGAGATGTCAATTCCTGGCGGGTTTCTGTCATTACATCCTGCGCTTTCAACAATGCCGGTATCACCAGCAATAAAAGCAAAATTCTTTTCTTCATTCTATTTACGTTCATGTTTATTCTTCTTTCCTATTAGATACGAACGAGAAGGAAATTATACTCAAACAAATTATTCCCCGGAAAGATTATTCCATCTGCTCCCTATAAAAAGTAGGTGTCATCCCAGTCACCCGCTTGAAGATGCGGTTAAAATGCACAGGGGATTCGAATCCGCATGTCGCGCTGATTTGCGAAACATTCATCATACTACTATTCAATAGCTTACAAGCATAGCCGATACGCATATCAAGTACATATTCTTTGAATGTCTTTCCTGTGTTTTCCTTGAAATAACGGCAGAAGGCGGTAGGATTCATGGCTGTATAAGAAGCAATCTCGTCCAGACCGACAGACTCGGTATAATGTTTGTTTAGATAGGCAATCACCTTTTCCATTCTTTCGTTACGCATAATGGAAGGGGACGGGGTATAATGGGAAGTAGTCAGATATTTCCTGTTATCATTGGTAGCCATTATTTGCAGAAGTGAAAGCAACAGAATGATTTGTTCCGCTCCTTTGGCAGAAGGTATCTGTTTTAATAGCTTGATGACTTTTCCCGAACGGGAAACGGTGAACCTAATTCCCCGGCAGGCATCTTCCAATAAGTTCCTGATAGGAATAAACTGGGAATATTGGGAAATGGAGTAATGCATAAAGTCCTTCTCAAACTGGATATTCACGCCTTTTACTTTCAAGCCGGGCTCTTCTCCGTTATCCGGCGGACTCTGCATGCTATGGGGAAGTTCCGAACCGAAAAGAATCAAATCCCCTTTTGCATAAGAGATAATGCTGTCACCCACCAGGCAATCCCCCTCTCCTTTCTCCACATAGATAATTTCATACTCACTATGGAAATGCCACGGGTAAGTGAAACGCGGATATTCATAAAAGCGGGCACGGACAGGATTAGAAGTCGTAATAGTCAACTTCTCGTTCATTATCTTCTTCATAAATTCTCCTTTCTAAACTACTTTTGCAAAGATAGGTAAATATCTTGCAAAGATACGCATCATAGCGTGTGTAAAAACCCGCTATTTTTGCATCAATTCATAAAAACATTTGATAGAACCATGAACGAATTATTTAGTATTGCCGGTAAAGTAGCTGTTATTACCGGAGCAGGTGGTGTACTGGGTGGAAATATTGCCCAGCATTTTGTACAGCAGGGAGCAAAAGTAGTAGCTATCGATATTCGTCAGGAGCAACTGGACAACCGGGTAGCGGAACTGAAACAATATGGAGAAGATGTAATCGGTATCATCGGTAATGTGCTGGACATCGCCAGCCTGGAGAAAGTAGCGGAAGAAATCGTTTCCAAATGGGGACGGATTGATATTCTGTTGAACATTGCTGGTGGAAACATGCCGGGCGCTACTCTCGAACCGGAGCAAAACTTCTATGACATGGATATCTCCTGCTGGGAGAAAGTCACCAATCTGAATATGAACGGAACGGTTTATCCATCCATGATATTTGGCAAGGTTATGGCTAAACAAAGCAAAGGATGCATTATTAATGTATCATCAATGGCCGCATACAGCGCTATCACCCGTGTTCCAGGATACTCTGCCGCCAAAACAGCCGTAGCCAACTTCACCCAATGGCTCGCCAGCGAAATGGCACTGAAATATGGTGACGGTATTCGTGTTAACGCCATTGCTCCGGGCTTCTTCATCGGCGACCAAAACCGCCGCGTACTTATCAATCCGGACGGCTCACTGACGGATAGAAGCAAGAAAGTATTGGCAAAAACTCCGATGAAACGTTTTGGTGACATAAAAGAGCTGAACGGTGCCGTACATTTCCTTTGCAGCGATGCCGCCAGTTTCGTAACAGGAGCGATGTTGCCTATCGACGGTGGTTTCAGCGCATTCAGCGGTGTTTAAGTAATAGCCTGTAATAAAGAGAAAGACTATGATGGAAAAAACATGGAGATGGTTCGGTAAAAAAGACAAGATAACTTTGCCGATGCTCCGACAAATAGGCGTAGAAGGTATTGTCACTGCTTTGCATGACGTACCGAACGGAGAAATCTGGACTGTAGAGGCTATTAATGATTTGAAGTCTTACATCGAATCTTATGGTTTGCGTTGGTCGGTAGTAGAAAGCCTCCCCGTATGCGAGGCAATCAAATATGCGGGAGTGGAACGTGAACAGTTGATTGAGAATTATAAGGTAAGCCTTGCCAACTTGGGCAAATGCGGAATAAAGACCGTATGTTACAACTTTATGCCTGTCATCGACTGGATACGTACTGACTTGCAGCACGCCTGGCCGGACGGAACCAGTTCCTTATACTACGACCGTATTCGCTTTGCTTATTTCGATATCCGGATTCTGGAACGCGAAGGAGCAGAGAACGACTATACCGAGGAAGAACTCCGCAAAGTTACCGAACTGGACAAGGTAATCACGGAAGCAGAAAAAGATGCTCTGATTGATACAATCATTGTCAAGACACAAGGTTTTGTTAATGGCAATATCAAGGAAGGGGACAAAAATCCGGTTGCTATCTTCAAGCGGCTGCTCGCCTTATACAAAGATATTGACCGCGATACTTTGCGTGAAAATATGTGTTACTTCTTATCTGCAATCATGCCCGTATGCGAAGAGTATGGCGTCAATATGTGCGTGCATCCTGACGACCCTCCATTCCAAGTCCTGGGTTTACCGCGTATCGTCACCAATGAAAGTGATATTGAATGGTTCCTGAACGCAGTAGATAATCCACATAACGGATTGACTTTCTGCGCAGGTTCTTTGAGTGCAGGCGAACATAATGATACCCGTGAACTGGCAAAGAAATTTGCCAAACGTACCCACTTCGTACATCTGCGTAGTACGGCCGCCATGCCAGGTGGAAACTTCATTGAAAGCTCCCATCTCACAGGAAGAGGACATTTGATTGACCTTATCCGTATCTTCGAAAATGAAAATCCGGGACTGCCCATGCGTGTAGACCATGGACGGATGATGCTGGGAGACGAAGACAAAGGTTATAATCCGGGATATTCTTTCCACGGACGTATGCTGGCTCTGGCACAAGTAGAAGGGATGATGGCTGTGGTGGATAATGAGAAAGAACGGCAGATGATATAACGGAACAATATAAAAAAAGATGTGATGAGGCAACTATAGACACAAGATGCCATCATCACATCTTTTTCATCCATATAGATGCGCCAGAAACTATTTCTTCTTATTCTTCCGCCAATAATTTTCCAAATTATCAGCTTCTTCAGCAGTCAGATGAATAACCGCACCATGCTTGGGAGCACTATAATTGGTTGTTTTCATCACCCCTTCATTGAAACGTCCGAGGTTTTTAAAGTTCACAAAGTCCGATGTTTCAATAAAGCCGAAATTATGAGGAGTGACGCTATACACGTCATACATCAGTACCCATTTATCTTCACCGATCCGTTTCCAAACGGTAGGAGCTTCACAAGCCTTAGGCTCAAAATCATACCAACGCGGATCGTACTCATAATTTCCGTTCACACGAGTCGAAACCGCCAGCTTGATTCCTCCCCCCCGTCATGAGCAACATAAAACAAGTGATACTTATCTCCTACTTTCGTAATGTCCCCGTCAATAGCAGAGACACCCTCATTAGGATATTCGAACAAAATCTGCGGAATACTTTCAATGGTATCAAAGTCATCATTTACATATACATAATACAGTTTGTTCGCTTCATTTCTAAAACGCATCGTGTAATAAATCATCAACTTTCCCTTCTTCTCATCATATGTTACTTCGGGAGCCCATGCACAACCTATTTCACCCAATCCTGCGGATAATTTGTCAAAACGGATATTCGCACGTTTCCAGTTAACCAAATCCCAGGATTTCAACAGCACTAGCCCACGGTTATTTCCCCAACCATATATTTTTCCATCACGTTCCCATTCGGTTTCCCGATAGCCGTCCCGCTTCGCAAACACGTGCAAGTCTGTCATTGCCAGATAAAAAGCGCCATCCGGACCGCGAAAAATATGAGGGTCACGAATTCCTTTCTGACAGGCAATCGTATCTCCGGCGATAACCGGCTCTGCATCATTCAATGCCGTAAACGTATAACCGTCACGACTGACAGCCATATAGAGCCCATGTGTTTCGTCTTTATGGAATACCATCAGATAAGCACTCATGTCTTTTTCCTTTGGAACAGAATTCTTATAACGGAATTGCTTGAATCCCGCACTTCCCTTTCCGGCAGAAAACAACCCGATGCGTAAAGCATAAAATCCCTTATAAGTATTGTGATGCATCTGCGAAACATCTATATTTTCCGCAAGTGTTATCCACTCCTCGTTATCCTTGCTTACCGTTATCCGGAGAGTATTACCGTAATTATGTATTTTTGCAATAAAACGGCTGCCTAGTTTGTTAGGCAACTCTATTTTCTTATTCGCATCCTGATATACCGTAAATTTTTCACCATCAGAAACGACTCCTGCAAAAGCTTTTTCATTATAGAATAAAAGAAGCCCGGCAATATTTCCGTTGCTAATATTTATTTCAACTTGGGCTTCGTAGTTCTTATCTTCAGCAGTTGTTAAAAGCAGACGCCCGTTGGCGGGGCTATTTCCTTTCGCTTTCACCCAAAGATTCCCATTGTCAAAAGCAAGGGATTTCGGAGCATACTCTTTCCAGAAAGTCCATTGAAGTCCCAATTCCGATCCGCTAAAATCATCTGACAATTCCAAGCCATGCCTTATCTGCTTGTCCGGCTTTATCGGGGTAGCAGTGGATTTGGTACGATACCAACCGTCAGCCGTCCATTCAATAGGTTCAATCAAAGTCTGGCGTCCCAAAGTATGATAACCTTTCGCATAAGCGTGATATACAATCCACCAATTTCCATTTACATCGTCAATCAATGTACCATGCCCTTTAGACCACCAATTCTCACGTGAACTATATGTATGCACTACGGGATTATAGGGAGAATTCTCCCACGGTCCGAGAGGACTTTTAGAGCGTGCGGCAACAACCATATGGCTGGTAGCCGGACCTGCGGTTCCTCCTTGGGCGGAAGTCATATAATAATAACCATCTTTATAGTTCAGTTTCGGAGATTCCAGACACATACATTCGGTATTCCATTCTTTAGGATATTCCCAGCCGGCATAGACCGGTCTTTTTTCTCCGATAGTAGCCAATCCATCATCAGTCAGACGAATCACTTCACCCTCATTGACATAAAGATAGCGGTTACCATTCTCATCCACAATATGCCCCGGGTCAATGCCACCTATTTTTAAATCCACAGGTTTGCTCCATGGTCCCCTGATATTATCAGCACAAGTTACCCAATTTGTCCCGGCGGCGGGATAATATATATAATACCTGTCTTTGTACTTTACTAAATCAGGTGCCATAGCAGAACCCTTCCAATCGGTCAAAGCACGGCAGACCGGTTCCCACTTTATCAAATCCTGTGAATGCCAGATTAAAAAACCGGGAGCATAATAGAATGGAGAATGAGTCATATAATATTCCTTCCCGTCCCTTATAATACTAGGGTCAGCATAGTCTCCCGAAATAATAGCCTTCGGATACTCCTGTGCATAAAGTCCCCAACTTATCAATGTTAATAAAAACAATAAAGTACATTTTCTCATTGTATTCAAGTCTTATTCAAATTAGTAAATATTACAATATAGTTATGTGTTCTCATATAAAATACGAACAAAAGCCATTATACACTTACTTACTAATCCTATCTGCAACCACCAAATCTTTATTTAAGAATTCCTATTCTACAAAGTAGATGCGGCAAAAAGTACGAATACTGCTATTTGCCACATTTTCCATATGTTCATTTCTCTATATTGTCACAAGAAAAACCAAAATATTCATTTATTCCCTGACTCTAAAGAAATAACTACCTGACGAAAGTTCCCATATCACCTTTCCATTTTCCATGCCGACATACTCCACTCCTTTACTCTTTTTTAAAGGCTTATTCCTTTCAGTAATCTTCTTTACTGAAACAGTCGGCAAATATAACCGGGCGGTCGTATTGGCGGGAACGGTATATTGATAGACTGTCTTATCGTCTTCCTGCTTCCAACAGCTTTCGATACGCCCGTACATCGAATCATAATATCCCTTCGCGTAAGTCATGCCACCAGTGGTATCTACTTCCGGCCTCAGCACAAAGTGTTTGAATCCGGGAAAGTTCTCATCCCGTTCGATGCCTAAAGAACGGTTATACATCCATGCACCGACCGCGCCAAACGAATAATGATTGAAAGAATTCATGCGGTTATTTCCGCCGAATCCGTCTTCGTGGGTATAAGAGTTCAATCTTTCCCAAATAGTAGTGGCTCCCTGCTCTACCGAATATAGCCAGGAAGGATAACTCGTCTGCTGCAATAACTTATATGCCACATCACTAAAACCATTATCAGACAGCGCCTTGCTAATCCATGCTGTCCCGATGAAACCCGTCATTAGCGAATAGGAAGGACATAACCTGCCTTTTTCCGTCTTGTTTTCTCTGGTAATTGTTTCTATCAAGTTATTAATGAACTGCGGTTTATTGCCTTCATCAATGATACCAAAAACTAATGGGAGTACATAAGACGTTTGTGTATCTACCAATGTTCCTTTCTTTTCGGGTATAAATGCGGAAAAGACTGTTTTACAAGTACCCGGCTGTATATAGGTTTTGTTGAAGAAAGCCTTCCGGGTGGAATGGAGTTTCCGATACCATTCAGCGTCAGCGGTCTTACCCAAGACGGTTGCTATCTTGTGCATCAATTCCAAGTCATAGATAAAATAGGCTTCCCACAAGAGTGATTTATCATTTCGGGAGTCTTCAAGACCCAGCCAGTCACATAAATCTCCCCATGCCCTGTATTGTACAAGCAAATTTGTTTTCGGGTCGATTGTTTCATTCAGAATGTAGGAAATATAGCGTTTCATTGAGTCATAATGCTCATTCAGAAGTACTTTATCTCCATATTGCTGATAACATTCCCAAGGTACTGTAATTCCGGCACTTCCCCATAATACACCGCCAAATCCACCGCCCAAGGGAGCAATATCTGGAAAACGCCCGTCCTCACGCTGCACATCGCGCATAGACCGGAGATATCTTCTCAGAAATTGCGAAACATCCGCCAAATAACTGGCAGTACGGGAGAATACGGAGATATCCCCTGCCCAACCTAAACGCTCGTTCCTCTGCGGACAATCGGTAGGAATAGACATGAAATTGGCGTAGGAAGACCAGGTGATATTTTCCCAAAGCTTGTTTACTTTCGTATTGGACGTTTCATAATGAGAAGAAAGTTCATGAATGGAACTAAGCACTATGCCTTTCACTGCTTCTACTGGCAATGGGATTTCAATACCTGTAATTTCTACAAAGCGATAACCGTGATACGTAAAACGGGGAAGGATTGTCTCCTCACCGCCTTTCGTTATATAAATATCCTGCGCCATAGCTGCACGGATATTCTCAAGCATTATCATACCGGCATTACTTTCATACTCGGGGAGCTCGGGATATTTCACTTCCGCAAAGCGTAAATTAATCTTCGTTCCGGGTTTCATTCCGGAAAGACTTATTTTAGGTACACCCGCCATATTCTGCCCCATATCATAAACAAATACACCCGGACGGACTTCTTCGACAGAGAGAGCCGGCAATTCTTTTATAGCTTTTACCGTCTGACCGTATTGACCTGTCAATGCAAAATCAGAGTAATTATCCACTTTGGGCTTGTTCGGATTTCCCTCTGTACTGATATTACCATCCAAGGCGACCTCACAAGCCGGATGCCAGTCGGACGCATCATAAGCAGCCGTACTCCATCCTTCTATTTCCGCATCTTTTGCAGCATCATATACTTCTCCCTGAAAGAAACTGCCATAAAGTACAGGCCCTTTATTGAAATATTGCCAGGTAGACGGTTCGGAGACAATCACTTTCTCCTGCCCGTCCGCATAAGTAATGACCAACTTTGCCAATAAAGATTGACGGTCGCCGAAGAAGTTCCAGTTATCTCCTGTGAAAGTTGCACCGCCACTCCACCAACCTTCGGACAATATAGCGCCAAGTGCGTTTTTGCCGGAATGAAGATAATCAGTAATATCAAAAGTCTGATACATATGCGTCTTGTTGTATTGGGTAAGTCCGGGATTGAAGTAATCGTTTCCTACCCGTTTGCCATTCAGATAGATTTCATAGATACCACGTGAGGTTACATACAGACGTGCTTTAGCTATCCTTGTATCCGAAGTTGCAAAAACCATCCTAAGCATAGGAGCTGAATTTCCCTGCGGAGTGAATGTCTTAAATATACCGGAACTACCACCATTTATCCGGTAATCTTCATCCTGTACCGTTGCTATCACATTCGAAGGGCTTCTAAAATTAGCAATTTCCACTTTGGAGAAAGAAGCGGACTGCCCGGCGGGAACAGAATAACCGACATCTCCTACTACCGGAAAAGCTATAAAATCCCCTCCTCTCCCTAATGGATTCAGATTGACCGAACCTATTTCCTTGCCGACATTACCTATATAAAAACGCGTAAAGCCCAATTCTGAAGTAAGGCTTATACGATGACATTCGTATTTATTGTTCTTATTGATGACTTCCAAAGGTACAGCCAGACTTTTATAAGGAACATTTTCTCTGTCATTCGGATGATAACCTGCCCGATACACATTCAGCACAGACTCTTTGCCGGAAGATAAGGGAGTGATATCCAGTTCCACTTTTATGTATGATTCATCTTTCTTATTCTCCAAATGAGACAGGTTCTTATATTGCCCCATCAAACGCTCATCATTAGCTCCATAGATAAATCCCGCACAGGTACTCTTTGAAGTCGCATCCAATTTCAGTGAGAAATTCAGTTTGAAAACAGGAAGGTAGTGGGAATATAGCATCCTGTCGTCATCTCCCCCGCCAATCCATTTGGCATCGCTCCATCCCTGATAGGCACGGTCACTGCTCATCAATCCGGTTTCAAACCAGGAAGAAGCGGCAACTTCCCTATTCTTATTATCCCATACACGGACTGTCCATAAGTAGCGCGTAGCAGCTCGCAAAGGAAGTCCGGCATATTCGATATTCAATGATTTATCATCGGTTATCTTTTGGGAATCCCATACTTGCGTGCCAGCCTCATCGATGACAATGATTTGCCGGGCTGTTTGTGCCAATCCTCTCTCATCTGTCCCCTCTTCCATCTGCCAACTGAACCGGGGTTTCTCTACATCAATCCCTAACGGGGTCGTCGCATATTCCACTTGTAGTTTTTTCAGCCGAAAAGAAGTAGCAGCGGCACTTGATAAGCTGTTTATTAATATAAAGAATAAAAAGCAAATATAGTTCTTCATTGTTTTCAAGATTTATCAAATTGCTATTTGGTTAATACATAACACAATACGCCTCATTATATTCTCAAACAATTCTCACTACTATGAGAAAAAATACTCATCGCGATGAGAAAATATTCTCATAGGAATGAGTATTAATTCTCATAGTAGTGAGAAAATGTTCTTATCACGATGAGAAAATATTCGATTTATCTTCATGCATTTCGGCATCGAATTAGAAAAGTTACTTGATATTCACTTTATCCACAAAATCCTTCATATTGACGTTCAAATCTTCCAGTGAAGTCACCCGCTTACCATTCAATACAATATTCTCGAACAGGATATTTCCGATTCTGCGATTCTTATCATACCCTTCTATCAGCGAAGGATTGATATACTTGCCCGTACAAGATATATTACGGAACACGATATTCTTTATACCCCGCCCCGGCCCTGTATTATACTTTTGATTGTACATCACACGGAGATGGAACAACTGGCCTTCCTGGATATTTTCCACACGAATATCTTCAAAAGTGATATTCCGTGCAAGGTTATGGTCACCTACGTTGATAGCCATACATCCCTGATAATCGCGGTCGTCCTCATCATGTTCCAGTATGTCAATATTCTTAAATAGTATATCTTCCAACACTTCATCTCCGGTTTTCGTATTGCCATGTGTACCTATGTTGATAGGGTGCGCGATGTCCGCCCAAAGAGTGGAATTGAGTACGCGGATATTACGACAATCCCCATAATAATTCCAACGATGTGTATAGAGAGCTATGCAATCATCCGAATTACGGAGAAAGACATCATCAATTGTCACATCCGAGCAAGACATAAAATCCAGTCCGTCACTCCATCCCTGATAGCTGAATGATTTCAAGTTCTTGATGGTTATTCCCGTAGATTGTCCACCGGAGACTGTATAATGGCGCGAATTAACAACTGTAATGCCATCAATCAACACATTTTTGGAATAGGCAACCGAGATTCCCTGTTGAGGTTCAAGCAACATTCCATGTCCCAGGATTTTCACGTTCTCCACGCTGTCACAGTTCAGGCAACCTTTCAGCACTGCACCGCCTTCCAGATAAACCGTCGTATTGGAAGGAATACGGAAACACTTGCCTGCCGCATCGGTAGGTTCATGAATTCCGGATTCGAAATACATCACGTTCGGGTCATTCTTGTCCGGGACATTTTCAATAATCGGATTGGCAAATATATGCAAGTTATTCAAACGGTCGCCATTGAATTCTACGGAGAGTTTTTGCGGTTTGTCCAATGTAAACAGAAGGAAGTTTCCGTCTATCTCCGGCTGAATACCTTTGGAGAGGGGACGCACTACTGCCGAACGGATTTCTCCGTTGTTCTTTTGTACCAATACTTCTACTTTCCCGGAGAAATCAAATTGCACCATGGTCGCATCGGACTTGGTATCCATATCCACCTTCACGTTGTATTCGAAAAGGTCTACCCAATCTTTTTCACCTAGTTGTCGCACTTTTACTGTATAGTCATCGTTGTGACGGGCATAGTAGATGCCTTGCGGCACAGGATAGATGACTATTTCCGCTCGCAAAGTCTCTGCAACCATGACAAGCAGACTAATTATTATAAAATTCAACTTTTTCATTCCTAAAAAACTAAAACCATTAAGATTAAAAATACCCGGTATCCTTCGCTTCAAGTTTTCAAAAGAAATAGGGAAAAGCATCAAACGAAGATACCGGTAGAAAAACTATTTGTTTTTATCTCGCAAACATTAAAGTTCCGAACCCAAGAGCGTCGAAGCCTCCACTGGTTTCACCATAATTACCACCTCCACCTTCGGGAAATGCCCTATCACGACCTATCTGCGAATATTTTACTTTTGTATCCAGTACGTTCTTCACCTTGGCGTAATGATAGTAAGGAAGCGCCCATATAGGTCTTAGGTTTCCGCGTCCGGTCGTTCCCAACTCCGGTTGTTCTACCGGAGATATGCCGCCCCATGCATTCTGCTGGTTCCAGGTGTACAATGTATAAGGTACCCCGTCATTCGTGTAGTTGAAACATGCCGCATATTCACATGCTTTCAAGAACATATTATCCCGATACGCAAAGAAGTCATCTCCCTGATTATATGCAAGTTGGCAAATAGTCCCGAGCAGCCCCACGCACATCAATGTATGTCCCTGGTCGCGACCACTCTCCTGCAATTGCGCAAAGTTGGCATAAACTCCGTCGTACACATGATAGATGGCCAGGGTGATGCGACCGTTTGTTTCACCGATTTGGAAATGCTCGATAGCTTCATTGTAAATGTCACGGCGGTCTGTCAGAATACCGATTGCCATTGTAGAAGCAATGTTACATAAGCCCCAGTTAGCCCAATAATGCAAAGGATTCGTTCCGTGATGACGCACCAGAAAGTCTTTATTTGCCGGATAAAAGACGGAAAGCATCCATTGTTGGTATGCGGCAAAATCTTTGGGAGCCCATCCGGCATATCCTCTCAGCAACTCTCCTGCTATGGCAAATTCATGTCCATAGATTCCGGCACCCAAAGAGACGTTGGAGTCTCCCCCCAGTCCAATACAAGTTTGAGCCCACTTATTCAGAATTTCCACTGCTTTCTTTGCGTATTGCCCGTTCTCTTCTATCTTCCAGCGTAGTGCCAGTTGATAAGCGGCAGCAGCCCCACGGGCTGCGTTCATATAGTTTTCGCCACTGCCTCCACCTCTGACAATAATCTCAGTAGGATAAGTCTGGAAACTCAACTGGGCATATTTGCTATTCTTCAACAACTCATATCCTTCTACCCAGGGAGATTCTCCGGCTTTCAACTTTTCACGGATACGCTCGAAATCTTCTTCCGTATGCAGACCGCCTACGTGCTCCATCGCCACTGATACGTCTTTTGACTCCACTTCTACCAGGCTTGTTTCCGGCAGAGGTATTTTATATAAATCGGTTTCTACTCCCACTTCCGGGAAATTGAATCCGTCGCCACATGATGTCACCGACACAAATGCCAATGCTGCAACTAAGTAATATAATTTTTTCATAATGTCTTTCTTTTTAATTTAAGATAATCATTCTCCGAGCCAAACAGTACTGATTGCCGATACTTTCATACCGCCTTGACCACCCAGCATGGTAAGGAATCCCATCGTTATTTCCGTCGTTTCGGTTAATTCAAATTCAACCTCTACTTTTTGAGGAGTCGTACCTAAACTAATTCTCAAATTAGAAAGTAATGACTCTGCCAGCACGATGTGATTCGGGTCATCATATACCCAATGCTTACCTGCACCTGTATTCTCTTCTCTCACATAATCAGGGAATGTATTATTTCCTTTAGTTACCAGGAAGTGAATTGTAAAACGTCCATTATTAAAGAAAACTTCCGCAATATCCAGCACAAACTTATATTTTCCTTTAGGAAGTGTCTTGACTTGATAGAGTTTTCCATTCTCTTTCTTCCCTTCATCCCAACCGGACTGGCACTGCAAATATGTATTTCCATTATTCAAAATCATTCCCCGGTCTTTGTAAGGCTCGTTGCATGACCACCCCAAAGGAGCAGACATCCCTTTATATGTAGTCCCTTCTACCGGCGTGAACGGCTGCTTGTAATTCTGCAACACACATTCCGTCACATCCAAGCCTTCAGTCAATAAAACCAACTCATCGTCGCTGACGATAGGAATGGAAATCTCCTTGAAAGTCAAGACTACCGCACCACCGGTAAATCCACTCGGTATCGTTGCTTTAAATTCTGTATTGTTGATGAACTCCGGTTCCACCTTTATACCACCAACCGTAACTACCGCGTCAGATGTGAGCCCTCTTCCGGTAACAGTTATCTCATCTCCTATCCGAACCAGTTTATCACTCAGCAGATTGGCAGAAGCCACAGAAATAATATAAGGAGTTTCTTTCACCGTGAATTTACCGGTATAGAAAGTTACGTCGGACACCGATACCGTCAAATCGACCTCTCCATACACACCACCTTCGGGAGCAGGCACTTTCACAACCAATCCTGTCCTTGAATTAGAAACGACAACAGCTTCACCACCGCCAAACGAGACTTTCACGTTTCCTGCTTCTTCCGGGAAGTTCTCGCCGGTAATGGTTACTTCCGCACCTATATACTCCTCATTACTGGAGACACCGGTAATTTTCGGAGAAGGAAGCACGTTGAATACATAAACCGCCTCTATCAATTCATATGCAGTTTCTACCATCATGCCGTTATCACCAGTCGTTGCTTCTTCCGGAACAATTATCACAATCTCCGTATCCGTAGAGCTGACAACTTCAGCTTCAACATCTCCGAAATATACTTTCAGAGGTTTCTCCCCGGTTCCTATAAAGCCTTCACCCTTCAACGTAACCTTAGCACCACGATAGCCACTTTCGGCAGATACTCCTGTAAATGAAGCATGTTGCAGCACGGTGAACTTGCCGGATTCCCCGCTTAGAGGAGTGTTGACGTGTTGTTTAGAGATGGTCAGGTCGACAGGCCCGGTCGTAGCTTTAGCCGGTACTTTCACTACAATCTTCGTATTCTCGCATGAAACGACCTGAGCAGTTTCTTTCGTTCCGGTGAATACTAATTTCACCGCAGAAAGGGTGGAACCCAAGTTTTTACCGATAATCGTAATCTCATCTCCAGGAAAGGCCATTATAGGAGAAATCTCCGTCACAGACGGTTTACCGAGTACCTCGTAAGTAAGTCCCGACACATACGTATCGCCCAACAGGTTTAATATGACTTTTCCGGTTGTCGCTCCTTCCGGCACTTTCACTACCAGCCGTTCTTCCGAACATGAGATGATTTCCGTCTGATTCTCGCCAATGAAAACTTTCATCAACTCCGGAGAAACTCCGAACTGTTCTCCGTTGATTGTCAGTTCCTCGCCGATATAACCTGCCACCGGAGATATGCTGGACACGCTGACCGCGCGTCCCTCATACTTCAGGTCTACTATTTCTTCTCCACCTTTATCACATGATGTCCATATAAACAAGGACAACAATAAGAATAAGCTATAATATATTTTTTTCATAAATCTGCTTTTTAATCTTGGTTATCAATAGCTTTCTCTCTATTAATTTTGATTGCCGAAAGTTTTACCGTTCCCTTATTATTCAACTGGGTTACAAATCCCATAGTCAGTTGCTTTGTTTCATCCAAATGAACGGCGATTTCTTTTGTATGCGGATCCATAGTGCCCGTGATACCGTAAGACGTTATCACTTTATCTATATTCTCACCAGTGAGTTGATCGCCATTGGCTACCAGGTCAGGAATAGTTCCATCACCTTCGGCTATCACAAAATGCACACCAAAACGACCGGCTTCTTTCTGTATCTGAACAAAATCCAATTCGAATACATAGTCACCCTTCGGCAAGGTAGCCACTTGATATATCTTCGCATTTTCCTTCTTACTGTTACCCCAACATTCCAGTACGAATAAGCCGTCGGGATTCTCTTCTGTGAACTGTATAGTCGTTGCGCCAACAAAACCGCCGGTTGTATGCCAGCCGGTAGCTATCGCCCAAGTTCCTACAGCACCACTCGGACTGAACGGGGCTACGCTGTTCTGCAAGAAGATAGATGTCACGTCGCCCGTTGCTTGCGGATCCATCAGTCCCGTACCGGTGAGTGTTATGCTATTGGCGTTTGCTTCGGGACGGATAGTAACTGTGACCAGTCCCGACGTATATGCCGGAGTTTTGACAACAATCTGTTCGTCTACCAGAGACTCTATCGGAGCTACCGTTCCGTTAAACTTCACTTCAACCAGAGTCTTGTCAGTACCGAAGTTTGCTCCTTTTATTGTTACCAGGTCACCTTCGACAGCCATATTCGAGCCGTATTCCGCATTGTGCGAAAAAATCTCTTCTATGATAGGAGTGGGATATACCTTGAATGTTCCTACGGTAATAGGTTCATTGTTCCATGTCTGCAAAGTCACGTCGCCCGCTACCGCTCCTTCGGGCACTTCCACCACTACGCAGTTGTTGTTGCAAGACAAGATGTTACTTACCGCCACTCCGCCGAAAGCTACTTTCAGAGCTTCTTTGCGGTCGCCGAAGTTGGTTCCTACAAACGTGACCTTCTCTGCCGCATATCCCAGCGTCGGATACATCTCCGATATTTCTGCCGTAGGATATACATATGTCTTAAATTTAGCGTCCTGCTCGCATCCGGTAAACAGCACCGGAAAAGAGATCAAAGCCAACAGACCGAACGCATTCCTTATTAATGAGTATTTCATATCGTTCATATATATAGATTAGTAAGTTATTTAGTAACCCGGATTCTGCTTGAGATTAGGATTCAAGTTAATCTGATGCTGCGGAATGGGATACAGGTAATGACGTGAAGAAAGTGAGCTGTCCGCTTTCTTGGAGAGAAGTACGCACGATAGTTCACCGTGCCCCGTCTCTACTTTCAACTCACCGTTAACATAAGCGCTGGAGTTGTAAGCAGAAAGATTGTTGCCGTTGGCATCTCTGAAGGTAGTGGCATAACCTACTCCGCCCAGTACTCTGCCGCAACGGGGCTGGTTCAGTTCACGTTCCAATAAGCCCCAACGTTTTAAATCGTCGTAGCGGAAACCTTCCATATAAAGTTCCACCGCCCGCTCGCGACGAATTTCGTCCATCATCACTTCTTCATGAGATTTCGTAGAGTTGGTCAGTGTAATAATCTGCCCTACCAAAGCATTCGTAAGCGAAGCTACATTGGCACGTCTGCGCAGATTATTGATGGAAGCGTCCAGTTGGGTATCCTCTATCTTATTGTAGCGGGTCATCACCGCTTCGGCATAGTTCAGATAAACTTCCGCCAGACGAAGTATTGAATAGTTGGCAGATTCTTCACGCTCTTGTGCAGGCTTGTAAGTAATGAATTTCATGTTTCCATAACCCGATGTTCCATTCAAAGACATATTATCCGCATTTTTTCCTACATATGCTTCCATGCGATAGTCGCGATTCTTATATTCGGATGTCGGGGTGTAGTAACCGCCGAACTGCTCGTTACCTTCACAAACCGGAAGTCCGTTTTTGCAGAGGAACATATCCATAAGCTTTCTGCTAGGATAGACATACGACATATTCAGATTCAACTGGAACTTGCCGGGAGCAGCGTCACGGTCGAACACGGAATAGATGATGAATTCCTTATTCGTATCTCTTCCATAACCGCCGGGGTTACTTTCGGCATCTTCGATGCAGAAAAGGTAACGGCTGCTCATATTGTTCATTCGCGCATCACCGTTATAGTTCCACAAAGAGTAAGCCTGATCTTTCATCACTTCTTCGGACAAAGCGATACTTTCTTCGAGGAATACGTTCACCTGGTCGGACGCCGGACCTGCCGAACCTTCAAAATCCGCTTTTGTACCTACATTCTTGCGCCATGTAGCTTCGTAGAGCAATACGCGTGCCTTGAAAGCTTTTGCAGCCTGCTTACTGATATGACCTTTATCAGAGGAACTGATATTCTGCTCAATCGGCAGTTTGTCTATGGCGTTCTGAAGGTCGGCAAGAATCAAATCTATCACTTCATAGCGACTGTTACGGGGATAATATAGTTCGGGAGACTCCGTATCGAGAGACTTGGTCACAATAGGTACTCCTCCGAAGTATTGCAACAGATAGAAATAATTGTAAGCACGGAAGAAATACGCTTCGCCAATATATTGTGTAAGTGCAGACTGGTCACCTGCGTATGCCGCCGCTTTCTCCAACAACATATTGTCTGCCCGGATATTGCCGTAAAGACTTGTCCAACGGCTGTCATCATACCCTACACTGATAGTTCCATGACCGATATTCCACTGATTGGACGGGTTCGTAATAAGGTCGGACTGGATATCCATGTGGTCAAGAATACCCGAACGCCATCCAAGCAACTGAGAATATAAGCCATTGGCATATTCACGGAAGTGTTCCGGTGTCTTAAAATAAACCGCATCTGTCTTCGAATCCAGCGGATCCAAATCAAGGAATGTGTTCTGGCAGGCAGTGAGTCCCAGCAAACAGCTACATGCCAATATATAAATTATCTTCTTCATACTATTTTCTTTTTATCGATTTGTTCATATTATAAGGTAACATTCAATCCGAACGACCAAGTACGGGCAAACGGATATCCGCCGGTATTGGAAGCGGCTCCCATTTCAGGGTCGAAACCGTCGCGGATACTGGTTGCTTCCCACAAGTCGTTGCCGGAGAAGTAGAGCCGTACTTTTTCGAGTTTTACCTTGCGCGTCCATATCTGCGGCAATGTGTAACCGACAATCAACGTTTTCAGACGGATATAGCGGCTGTTCTGAAGCATATAATCATTGTTCTCATAGTTCCACTGAGCCAACGTGGAGTTGGTGGTCAGACGGGGAAATTCTGCGTTGGGATTATCTTTTGTCCATGTCTTGCCAAGATAGGTCGGGTTTTGGTTGGTGGTACGCATACGGAACGGATAAGCCATATAGTCCTTACGCAAAATATACTGTTTTCCCACTCCCTGGAACATGGCACTGAGGTCGACACCTTTCCATGAAAATCCGACATTCAATCCGAATACAAAATGCGGAGAAGCATCGCCGACATATTGCAAGTCACTATCGGCACTTCCATCAGCAGTAATTTTATAGTCGCCATTCAGGTCAAGACGTTTCACGTCTCCCGGACGCAACTGCCTGTCGCTATTCTTCCCGACATTCAGCAGATCGCCTTTTCCGCCATACAGTGCATAGTAGCGGTCTACTTCTTCCTGGTCTTTAAAGAAACCATCGGTACGGTAAAGGAAGAAAGCTCCCAACGGATAACCGTTTACATTGTTCGTTCCTGCCGTATAAGTATCGGCTCCTTCTACATTTTTCAGTAAAGTCTTGTTATCTCCGATGTTAAAGTTGGCATAGTAAGAGAAATCCCGGACTTGGTCGCGCCATCCTACCGTAACTTCCCATCCTTTTACGTTCAGGCGTCCGCTGTTGGTCTTGGGAGCCGTCCCACCCAATACACCGGGATAAGTGACATTGGAAAGCATTCCGATATTATCCTTGATAAAGTAGTCGAAAGACGCAGTCAGGCGATTGTTCAGGAAGTTCAAATCGACACCGATATTTTTCTGTTCCACACGTTCCCATGTCGTATCATAACTAATCAGTCCGCCGTTGGCAAAGCCGGAAGATACTTGTTGGGATACATTGGTACCGAAGGCTGTATTACCCTGACTTATCAAAGACAGGTAGGCAAAGTCGCCCAAACCACCATTATTACCGGAGTTACCGTAGCTTAAACGAACTTTACCGAAACTGACAACCGGAGTGATGAAGTTCATAAAATCTTCGGCTGTGAAAACCCAACCCAAAGAACCGGAGAAGAAGTTACGGAACTTATATCCCGGAGCGAATCTGGAATCACCGTCCCGGCGTCCCAGAATTTCTGCCAAATACTTCTCCGCATAGTTGTAATTCAATCTCATAAGATAAGAGTAAGTACCACTCTGTGTCTTTCCTCCGCTACTATTTTTCTTTCCGCTAGCCAGTTCGAGGTCATACACGCCCGAATCCTCCATCGTTTCGCGGGCAGCCGAAAGTTTCTTCACCATCCATTTCTCGGCATTGATACCCAAGGTAGCCGAAACATTGTGTACATCGGCAAACGTACGGTTATATTTCAGCAAACCGGAATAGTATTGATAAAGCTGATTGTTGGCTTCCATCAGATATGCCGGATTGTTGGTATCCTTCAAAGGGAAAACGCCACCCGAATTATCCATAGTCTGCTGGGTAGCCACAATGGTACGCACGGGATTTCCAAACCAGTCGTACACCTGTACCGGAATGACGTAGCGGTCGCGGCGATATTCTTCGTTCTGGAAGGAAGCCATACCCTCGAAGCTGATACCTTTCCAAATATCAATCGTAGCTTTCAAGTCCACACGGGTAGTCAGGTTCGTTCTGTCGTCGCGTCCACCATCCGAAATGGCAGCTACCGGCTGACGCTCTCCTCTGCTTCCGAAGATAGAATACCACTGTCCGTAGGGATTCTTAGCAGGAAAGAAAGGCGGGTCGTAGGCATACATGTTGGCGTCGATGCCTGTTGAGGGAGTGCTTGTATCTGTTTTAATCATGCTGGCAGAAGTTTCCAGCTTGAACCAGTCCGTCAGTTTTATTCCGTAATTCAGACGCAAGTTGAGCTGTGTCTGTCCGTCATAAGCTACAGCCAGATTAGCCTGGTTGTCGGCATATGCCAAAGAGATGCGGTAATCGGATTTTTCCGTCGAGCCCGACACGCTCAGGTTGTGCTGATAAGAATAACGGCGGGCAAACAGTTCTTTCAAACGGTTGGCGTTGCCTATAAAAAGATCACCCCATCCTGCGTCAACGGTATGATAGATTCCTTCATATCCGGTCTGCATTTTCCGTAAAGTCTCTTCTCCCCAATTCCACCAATCTTTGGTTTCCATTTCATTATTGGCTTCTATCCACATAGAGGCATACTCTTGCATGGACGGAGAATAAGACATAATGCCGTTGGTAGTGAAACGCATATTGAAGTTATAATCTACCGTCGCTTTGCCTTTACCTTTCTTCGTTGTGACAAGGATAACACCGTTAGCAGCCTTTGCTCCATAGATAGATGCCGCACCGTCTTTCAAGACACTGATGTTTTCTACATCATCCATGTTCAAGTTTTGAAAAGAAACGGAATTCAATGCAGGTACTCCGTCAATAACAATCAGTGGGGTGCCGCCGTTGATAGATGTCGCGCCACGAATCTGGAAATTCAGACCTTCATTACCCGGACGGGTAGATGAACGGGTAACGACCAGCCCCGGAGTGGCTCCCTGCAAGGCTGCTCCTACATTGGTGATGGCACGGCTCTGCAATGTCTTACTGCTCACCGATTCCACCGCACCCGTCAACGTCGCCTTCTTCTGCGTACCGTAACCTACGACAACCACCTCATCCAGCGCATTGTTATCTTCTTTCAATACAACCTTGAAATCGGAACGGTCGTTCAAGTTGACAATCTGGTCTACATATCCGATATAACTAATCTTGATTTGCTTCGCATCAGCAGGAATATTCAGTGAGAATTTACCGTCCATATCGGTAATCACTCCCGCATTTCCTCCGACAACCACTACATTACAACCAATCAGCGGTTCGCCGTTAGCATCTGTAACAAGACCTTTGATAGTACGACCTGTCTGGGCGACAATCAAACTTTCTTCTACAGATTCATTTGCATAGAGCACTATACCGGGTGAGCCACCCAGCAGCAGGACGAAAGCCAATGCGACTCCTCTACTACATAAGAATTTGGATTTAATTTCCATAATACTATTAAATTGTTAAAGTTAATATGTGTTTTTCCGAATCTGGTATCTAACCGACTTTGGAGAATTCATCTTTCAAATATGTACGTACTGTTTTGCGAGCCAGTAACAGTTGGCACTCTACCGTACGGGGAGATAAGGATAGCTTATCGGCAATAGCCGGACAGGAGAGTTCGTGGTGAAAGCTCAACTCATAAATCCGGCGACGTTTAGAGGGAAGAGTTCCGACTACCTTATTGTGCAACCGCTTTAATTCACCATATTGCACGGCTTCTTCAGCAGTGTTTCGTGTTTTATCTTCTACATTATTATATATATAGGAGACAAAATCTTCCTGCCGATAGTAACGGCGGATTTTATCCGTTACCATATTACGTGCAATAGTGATTAGTAAAGACCAGACGGTATCTTTGTTCACAAATGCCCTGTGTTCCCACAAACGGACAAAAACATCTTGTGCCAAATCTTCCGCCTCGTATGGATGACAAATACGGATAGCGATATAGTTCTTGATGATTACCAGGTACTTCAGGTAACATTCCGAGAAGAATTCGTCAAATGTAGAAGGTTGTTTATTCATGGTATTAAGTTTATCCGTTAATCGATGTTACAAAAGTATGGATTTAGTTCAGAAACGGATATAAGAAAAGTAACAGATGACAACGCTATCGTAACAAGCCCGTTTTTTTCATAAAATGTCCCATTCCATCGGTATTTTTATCATAGTAACTCAATAAAAAAGGGGATATCATTATTTCTAACGACTCCCCTGTTCTTAAATTTGTATAGAGGATGTTACCTCATCTACAATTATCTTATTTGCCTTGCTGCTGTTCCTGAAAGTCCGGTATGCGCTTTACATTCGCCCCTTTCATCACACCTCTTTTGATAGCTTCGTTCGTATCAGTAATTTCTTTCTTGACATGTTTATAATACTCTTTGGTCAAGCCTTTCTCGGTAGCATCCGATTCTGTGGCTGCCCAGAAGTATTGATAATCCATCAACATCAAATCGGGAGCAACAACTTTAAAGAATATACTGTCGCCCGCAAACTTCTCGCGTAAGTCGCCCAAGTAAATAGTATCTGCCGGATTTACCTCCTGAGTGTTTGCGCTACTTTTCGAACCACTACCTCCACAAGATGCCAACAATAAACTTCCTACCAATGAAATAAAAACTAGTACTTTCATATACATATAAATTATAAATAAAAATGTTTTGAATATTTCTTATTAATCTGACAATTACCCCAACGAATGGATGCAAAAGTAACAATTTATATCATAATCCGGTTATTTTCCTATCATTCTTTTTTCTCATGCTCTTCTACATACTGTTTGGGAAGCATGCCGAACATCTCTTTGAAGCATTTTGAAAAATAACTCGGTGAACTGAATCCCACTCGGTTCGCGACCTCTACAATCGGCAACTGACTGCCTTGTAGTAACTGTGCCGCACGTTTCAGGCGAATACTGCGAATAAAGTCTGTCGGCGTGTCTCCCGTTATCGACTGCAATTTGCGGTAAAGGCTCATACGTGCCATTCCCAAATCACGGCTTAACTCTTCCACCCCATATTCCGGATTATCCATATTCTTTTCCAGATACTCCAGACTTTTCTGTATCAACTGCTCATCCACCGAGGTAATCGTAATCGCACTCGGATTTACCTCTATATTTTTACGGAACTCCTGTTTTCTCTTTTCCTGTTGCTCTATCAGCTTTTCAATGCGAACCATCAGCATGTCAAAGTTGAATGGCTTCGACATATAAGAATCCGCGCCTACCTCGTAACTGTTGATTTTAATATCATCCGCCGTACGTGCCGTCAACAATATCACCGGGATATGAGAAGTCTGCACATTGGTCTTGATAAGACGGCAAAGTTCGATGCCGTCTACTTTCGGCATCATAATATCGCTGATAATCAAGTCCGGATTTTCGTCGATTGCACACTTCTCCCCTTCTTCTCCGTCGCCAGCTTCCACAATCTGATAGAAATCTTCCAGTTGCTCTTTCAGGAACGTGCGGAATTCGTTGTTATCTTCTACCAAGAGTAGTTTCTTCCGGTTATCTTCTCCTGCCACCGCAACAACCTCTGCTCCTGCAATCTCACTTTCAGGCATTATTTCCACTGTTTCCTCGAGCATAGCTTCCATGTCCGGCTTCAAATCCATAGGCAACCATACTGAGAATGTTGACCCACGGTCTAGCTGACTTTCAACTTTTACCTTACCTTCGTGAATGGTCACGTATTCCCGAACCAAATGTAAACCGATACCGCTTCCCAGTTTATCATCCGCCTGCTTGCCTACTTGATAGAACCGGTCGAATATATAAGGCAGGTCGGATTCGGAGATTCCGATTCCCGTATCGGAAACCTCAATCTTCACATAATTCCTTTGTTCCATTTCTTCCGTAGAAATAAGCAAACTGACCGTGCCGCCTTCGGGAGTAAACTTAAAGGCGTTAGACAATAGATTATTGACAATCTTCTGTACTTTGTCACGGTCGAAAAACATATAAAGAGAACGATGTAAGGTCTGATTGACAAAATTCAGATGATTCTCAACCGCCATCGGCGTGAAGTTATTACAAGCAGAGACTATAAATTCTTCCATATCCCCATTCATAAGATTCAGCTTCTCGCCTTTCATTTCGAGCTTACGGAAATCAAGCAATTGATTGACCAGTGACAAGAGGTTCTGCGCGTTCTTATAAATCGTATTCAACTGCTTCTTCATTGCTTCATCCGTCATTCTGCGTATTATCATATCGAGCGGAGTAATAATCAACGTCAACGGGGTACGCAGTTCGTGGCTGATATTCGTAAAGAAGCGGAATTTCATCTGATCCAGTTCTTCTTTCTGTTTCAATGCCTCTTCCTCTTGCATACGTATAATTCGTTGACGATTACGCCGGCTAACAACACAGACTATTCCTATCACAGCGAGCACACAAAGAACTGCATAAAAAATACGGGCTCCCAATGTATCCCAGAAAGGCGGATGAATAGTTATGGCAAATTCTGTTTCCGGCCCCCATACCCGGTCATTTCCGGCAGCAGACACCCGGAAGACATATTCTCCGGAAGGAAGATTATTGTACGTTACCCGTCCCTGCCCGCTTTCAAACAATGTTTCAGTCCATTCTTTATCAAACCCGTCCAGCAAGTAACGGAAAGAGGTTTGTGAAGGATTAGGATAATTCAGGCCGGAAAATTCGAGAGTGATAAAATTCTCATCATACTTCAAAGATACCTTATCCGAGTAACTAAGTGCCTTATCGAACAATACACGTCCGTCATATTCTTCCCCGGAAGTAACCGGGACATTAAAAAGTCTGAAAGAAGTAATTAACGGACGAATAAGACACTGGTTATCAAGCATATTCTCCGGAGAAAAAGTGACGAATCCATCCATAAGCCCGAAATAGAGCTTATTATCCTGAGTAACCATCGAAGGAAAATTAAATAAATCGTCCTGGCGAATCTCTGCTTCAGACAAGTAGCTGACTACATGAAACGTATATCCACCCGCCTTCCTGTCGACTTTAATCTTATAAATCGAAGTGACGGTAGAAATCCATATATCATGATTCAGGTCTTCCACTACATTCAAGATAGCGCTCGTCAATCCTTCTTCCTTACCTAATGTATAACTCTTATTATCAGCAGTCAAAACAGTCAGGCCGTACTGCGTAGCAAACCACAATGTACCTTCATGGTCTTTCAGAATCTGGTTATATTTATAACTGCCACGATTAAAGACAGAATTCACTTCCCCATCCTGTTCAGGTATCCAAACTGTATTTTTTGCAGGATCATAAATATATAGGCCGTTATCACTGCCGACTATTAACCGCGAATGACTATCTACTGCCAATGCATTCGCTACTTTATATCTTTTTAATTCCGGAAATCGCTCAGACAGCAAGCTTATCTCTCCATTATCAGGATTAAGCAGCCCGACTCCACCACCACCATATATACTTACCCATAACCGACCGGACGGGTCTTCTATCATCGTCCGTATGTTGCTATAATCCAGTTCATTCTGATAATCCGTATTAGGATAAGCAAAACCTTTCAACTTCCCATTCTCAATACAATATAATCCGTCATGGTATGTACCTACCCAAATCCGTTTCTTACTATCTTCATAAAGGGTACGGCAGTTTTTTTGATTGAGTTCCTTGTAGAGAATATCCATACGGTGTGATTCCGGGCAATAACGGTAAAGTCCCTGTGGAGTTCCCATCAGTATTACCCCCGCCGAAGTTTCCAGCATACATCGGATTTCTTCTCCACCCCAGTCTCCGCTTATCACCTTCTTATTACATATCATGAGCTTATTCATATTGGGATGATAATAACAGATACCTTGATTGTAAAGACCAATCCAAACTGCATTGCTTTCCCTGTCACAATAAATGCTCTGAATGCCATTCTGTACTTTTTTACCGGATAATAAAGGAAGGTCGTAGGTATGAGTGACTGAGAAGTTATGCATATCTATTGTATATACTCCGTCCTGCACAGTACCCACCCAGGCATTTCCGCCTTTGTCCACATCCATAGATGTAAACCATGAGTAATGTCCCAATTGTATATCAGAAATCTGATTCCAGTTATTGTTATATACATCATAATAACCGACTCCACGATCCCACATCACCCAGAAATCGCCATTATCAAGTATTTTCAAGATTACACGGTCATCTGGCTTCAGTTGTCCTTCCAGAAAGTTTATTTGCTTGATAAAACGTTTTTTCTCCTGGTCATAGCAGCGAATCACTCCTTTCTGATGAACCATCCAACTATAATTGCCATGACTTTCCACTCCCAGCAATCCGCCATAGTATTCCATAAACTCATCGTTCCTGCATATCAGTTCCAATGCATTTTTCTCTCTGTCATACATATAAACCAATGAACCGGATGTCAGAAACCAACAATGTTTTTCCGAGTCAACAAACATATCCGCCACTTTTTCTTTTATACCGAATCGAAACAACAGAGAATCTACATTATAAATATATTGCTCGGTAGCCAGATCAAATACCCGTAACAGACCGCGTTCTTTCATCCACAGACATTTATCTGCATCAATGTACTGTTCCGGAATAATATGATTGTATGAAATAGGATACTCCCCCCGAAGTGTAAAAGGAAAATTGGCATAGTTCGCACCATCGTACAAACTAAGCAATACAGTACTGCGAATACCTATCCGACCGTCAGGTAGCGGAAATACATTCTTGACGTAATTATCCGGCAATCCCTCACCCACTCCTATATGGCGGAAGATATAAGAAGATTTTTGTGAATATGCACTACTCAGGAATATGACTCCTAATAAGGCTGCTAACAAATATATCCGTGTTTTCATGGCCATCACTTTACATTGCTATTACTTTATATACGAACCAAAAGTCAAATCCCCGTAACGTGCCTACGATTATTTTTTCTCTTTGTCCTGCAATCTAACATGAATCTTGCTAAGAAGCAAATTTTTTCCGGCTTCTTTAACCGACAAACGCAACACGCATGCTCCGGACGAGAGTGCTATCCGCCCTATCTCTTTTTCCGTCCAATGCTTTGAAGCCGACAAAAAGGCTAGTCCTGTATCAGTACCTTGGTCTGATGCCACAGAAAGCTGTGATTTTGTTTTCGATTGATAAGTGACATAAACAGAATACAGCCCCGTATCCGGAACTTTTACCGTATAATTCATCCATTCACCATTCTCTATTTGCGCCACTACATATTCATTTCCTACTTTTTCCAGTTCAACAGTTCCATCCGGACGATATCCGTTTCCCTGCTTCGTGCCTACATTGTGATAAGTATGTCCTTCGGCATCCTCTGCCGAACAATAGTAATCATAATCAGCCGCTTGAATTATACCGGGCAGAAGATGCATTCCTGAAATCCGTTTTCCCGAAGAAAAAGTCACCGGGTCACCTGCCATCCAGGGAGTCAAGCGTTTCGTCAGCGTTCCCCATCCTGTCCATTCATAAAACCAATTGGGAGCTATTCCCCAATTCTCGCAACCATAATGCTCAATCATGTAGTCACGATAGCGTTGAAGCCATCTATATTTTTCCAAAGGTAGCCCGGCACGTACTGCATAGTGAGCCAAAGCCATTTCCCGTGTCCCGCCACTTCCGGAGACATCTCCGCGACCATGCGCAGAGATATTTACCGATTCCCACCGTCCGCTACGGCTTCTTATTTGCAGAAACTTTCCGTTTTCAAAAGTCACTTCATTTGCGTCTTTTGTAAATCCGGTAGGTTCCCAAGCTTCTTTCTGATCTTCATAAGATTGTATCTTCGAAAGGTTATAACGATAATTCCATTCTAATCCGGACAATAGGCGATTATTCAGACAGCTATAAAGAGAGTCTCCCTGATTCCATGCCATTTCCGCTATTGCCACATAATTGTGAACTCCCGCAAGTACATGCGCCTGGTCACGGCTTGATTCCTGGCATTGTCCGTTCGGATAAATATAATGCTGTAATTGCTCATCATAACCATAATCGGAAATATCCGTTTTTCTTCCCAGCAATTTATAGTCAATGATAGTAGGTGACGTGCGGATGGGCTCTTCGCTACTGATTGCAGGGCCGGAAGGATAAGGCAAATCATCCGGCCGATGTTTCATCCCCAATAAATACCGGTAAGCACGGTCGTACATTATTTCATTATCCAGGAAAATAGCCATTGCCATCATTCCCCGGGCTGCGAAAAGTCCTTGATTGCCGAAACGCGCCGCATCAAAATTATAGATATTCCAGTAGAACGTTATTCCATTCTTTGAGTCGTCCCAATAATCGGCATATTTGGCTGCCAGGTCTTCCGTATTGCTATATCCCGGATAGACCAGCATATCCCTGAATCTCTGCCGGTCTTCCAGCTTCCATCCCGGATAATCCCGCATCAATTCCGCCGCATCTATCAGTAAATAAATTTTTCCGTTATCCAGCGGCCCCGTACCCCGGCTGCTCGTGTTCGTATAGTAAGAGTTTGCATTCAGTAATTCTACAGCCTTACGTGCATAAGCTTCATCACCGGTCAGATGCCAAAGTAACGCCAAGTCGTGAGCCCGCCTGCCGTCCACTCCGATAGTTCCGTTGAATCGTCCGCCCGGAATTTGCTTTCCCCGATTATGGACAGGAGATGTCAATGAAGAATAAGAAGATTCCTTTAGTTTCAAGAAAGTAGAATAAAATGGCTCCCTTTCCGCTTCTACCATTGCCTTCATTCTATCCAAATCACCTTTCGTATAGGTAATGCCGGGATGTACAAAACGGCTTTGGGCAGAAACTGTATTTTGTGCACACCCAGTCCATATAATCAAGATAATACATATAAGTCTGTTAATCATAGTTTTATTCTTATCTTTCTTTACTGTTACGTCCTATTTACGAACAAAGATAATTATTTTACCTTAATCCCTTTTACAAATTCATTCGTTATAAAGCCATCCGTATTTTTCATCTTTATCCCATTTATCATCACATTGTCAAAAGTCACATTTCTTATTCCCCGGTTTTTATCCAATCCTTTCAAAAGGGAAGGGTTCTCTCCCACCCCATTATAGGTGATATTACGGAAAACAACATCTTCAATACTTTGTCCCGGCTTAGTATCATACTTGGGGTTGAAACGGACATTGACATGGAATAACCGACCTTCCTGAATACTTTCTACACGAATATCTTCAAATAATATCCGGCGGACTATATTATTATCTCCGCAATCTATCGCCATGCATCCCTGATAAAGAGGATCATCTTCGTCCTGTTCTAAAATATCGACATTACGTATCGTGATGTCTTCCACTACTTCCCCGTTTTCATCATCGGAATTTCCATGTCCGCCGATGTTAATGGGATGGGCAATATCTGCCCACAAAACAGAATTTTGCAGCGTTACGTTCTTAGAACCACCGTAATAGCTCCAACGATGTGCATAAATAGCAATACAATCATCACTATTCCGCATAAAAACATTATCAATCAACACGTCATTACAACACATCAAGTCAATGCCGTCACTCCACCCTTTACAACTGAAAGATTTCAAGTTCTTGACAGTCAATCCGGTGGCTTCCCCGCCAAATACAGTATAATGCTCAGGATTTACAACTGTAATCCCATCAATCAATACATTTTGAGAATAAGTCACTTCAATTCCACGAATCGGATGATCCAAAATTCCACGACCGATAATACGCACGTTTTCGGCCTTATCCACTAGCAGTTTCGCTTTCAGCACAGCTCCCGGAGCCAGATATACAGTAGTATTGGAAGGAATCCGTATCTGATTGTTGGGAACATCTTCAGGACGATGTACTCCCGGACCGAAATACATCACTTGTGCACTACTTTCCGTATAAGTCTCTGTCTCCAAAGGATTGGCAAAAAGATGAAGATTATGCAGACGGTCACCATTAAACTCTACGGACAAGTATTGCGGTTTTTCCAAAGTAAATAAAATAGTGTTCCGGTTTACCGTATGCCGTATTCCCTTTATCAACGGACGAATCTGAACATCCTGAATCAGCCCGTTATTCTTCTTTACCATCACCTCGACCGGACTTCCCATGTCAAACTGCACCATAGAAGCCGATTGCACATCGTCCATGTCTACACTGACCTTATACTCGAACAAGTCTTTCCATTCTCCACCCGGAACGCGTACCCTGACAGTATAGTCATCATTATGTGACATTCCTGTTTTCAGTCCTTCCGGATATGTCACTAACTGCGCATTTACAAATGAGGAAAATGCAATAAATACAACCAATAAACACTTTTTCTTTCCTGCCAGTACTCTCAATATATCCATCCTAGTTTTTTATTTCTATCCATATAAAATTTAAAATCTCCTATATTGTTATTACGAACAATATAGAAGATTTACCTATTCAGAATTGAATATATTTATCTGATATTTTATGAGTCCTTATTGGAAAGTAGGCATCTTGAATCGGTATAACAATCCGCATACCATAGAAGCTACGCGGTCAGGTCTTCCCTGCTCGATACCATCGTATGTATCCGTACGGATACCGACCTTAGGTTCGGCATACAAATAAACGGAAGAAGCTACCCGCAGTTTAAACTGCACACCGGCATCCAGTCCCGGTACAACTTTAAACTCACCGTTACGACGTGCCAGACCGGCAGTAACTCCCATAAAAGGAACGACATCTATCACATGGTCGGGACTGTATCCTTTCGCTAACGTAGCCAGGCTTATCATGTAGTCCATCCCCAGACCGGCATAATGCAAAGGCAATTTATTCTGTGCTTTCGACTTATACAGAATTGTTCCGTTTATACGCCATGCCGACAGCGGAGTGTACCATTTGCCGAAACTTCCCTTCGCTTCCACACCTGCGTTCTTCACCAAATCCTTGTTGCCAACCAGCAAGCTGCCCATTCCGAGTGCTCCCGATACGAAGTAACGTTTGTCATCCTTACCAAATTCACTACGATTCGCTGCTTTTGAGTAAGGGACGAAGCGGTAATGGAAACCGGCATTGACGCCTACCAATACGTCTTTCTGCAGAAAGCCCAAGTTTCCTTCAATGAACTTGTCGCCATATAATCGAACCTGCGGCTCGATATACAAACCAAGAAACTCATTCACATGCCATAGCGTCTGTATGCCTGCATTAAGACCCGGCTGTAATTTATGGTCTGAATTGGAAGTATAAGCCAGATTGACACCCACGGAACCTATCAAATCAAAGATACGGTCAGGGTTATAACCGCTCATGGTAGACGTGATATTCCACAAATAATCAAGACCGCCACTGACACTAATATGTCTGAGCCTGCCTTCTTTCACACTACCGGGAACTGCATAATTCGTAAAGAATCCCCCTGTACCCACCAGTCGCAAACCGGAATAGGCACTTAGCCACTTACCGAGAGAGACAGAAGCCTGCGGACCTAAAGAGCCGAGATTTTCAATATTCGTTTTATTCAGGAACATTTGCAGACCGACTCCCGAAGTCATAAACAGATTGTCTGCGATATGGTTGCTTGAGAATCCGTTTGCCGGACGTGCCGCACGGTCAATCGTATGGTAAGTCAAACCGAAATTCAATTCTCCGAGCTGGTCTGTATTGCCGCCAAATCCACGACCACCTGCATATCGCTTGTGATAAACGTTGAGACGAGGTTCTATGAATAAATCTACAGAACGATTGAGACGGAAACTTCCCTGTACACCCACTCCTATTCCCGGAGCATACTTGGCAGAACTTTCCACACCTTTTGTTCCCGCCAGGTTAACACCCGCAATACCAATCAGGCTGAATATTCTCTCTTCATCATATCCCCAAAGGACATTATTGATATTCAACATATAGTCCGCGTGCAAATCAACATGTTTAAAATACCGACCTATACTACCGGCAGGTGTATCCGAAACTCCCACCATCCCCGACAAACGCAGACCGGAAGAAGGGCTGAACCATTTACCGATTCCGGCAGAGAACTGGGGGCCTAAACCTTTGACCGTATTCTTGATTCCCGAAACTTTCAGCGTACTGATACCACCGGATAAGGAAATAAACATATGATTCAGGAACGAGCTATTATCGAAATCATCGAAATGAATCTTAGTACCCATCGGAGCAGCAGGCATATAAGTCAAGCCGACCAGCACCGAACCGCCCATCTGATAATTTCTCCAACTTTCCGTATGTGCCAAACCGTCATTATACCAGCCAATCCGCGGCTCTACGAACAAATCCAATGTACGGGAAAGACGTATATTTCCCTGTAAACCAAAATGGGCGCCATAATAAAATTCACCCCCACCTTTCAAATTCGGATATTTTTCAGAACGTTCACTATTATCGCCGACTTTAGAATAACCGGCTTCTATGCCTGCGATTCCAAATAACTCAAAACGACGGTTGGCATTATATCCGTATGCCAAAGAAGACATATTCAGCAGATAGTCCAGACTACCGCCCCCCATCTTTATTTTAGAATCGTATATTTTCGACGGCAGATAACCCATGTTCACCCCTATCCTGAGTCCGTGAACCGGAGTAATCCACTTTCCCATAAAGAGATGAGCAGTCATACCTAATCCGTCCTGGGCATCCTTACCCGAAAGCAAGCTATACGGGCCTACACCGGCAGAGAAAAAAAGACGTTCATTAAACTTATTACTCTCAAACTTCTCATTCGCAGGTCTTTTCTGCAACATATATTGCAATGCGCCATAATCCTGTGCCTGTAAGGTAGCAGCAAGCATCAGAAATAACGCCACCGCCACATATTTATTTTTGATTCTGAGGATATTCATCGTTTACTCTTGTTGTATTATCATTATTTAAGTTTCTGCTCTTCCGGCAGTAAGTCAATAATATCACCGTCCACTCTTGCTGTTTCCAGTAAGGATGGGTCAAGTTCAAGGGCTTTCTCAATACTCATAATAGCATCACCCACTTTCTCCAAACGGTTAGCGGCAATCGCTTTCACATAATATTCGCGGGCTGTTGTCACATTCATGGCAGAAATCTTCTCCCATGCTTCCTCGTTTCTCTTCATCGCCAGTAACATCACCACCTCATTGAAAGGACTGGTAGCCGCCACCTTTTCGAAAGCATCCTTATAGTAACCAGCCAAAGCCTGTACGATGGCTTGCAAATCCTCAGAAACAACTCCTTCGGGAACCAATGTCAATACGGAATCCGTCTTGGTATATTTTCCTTCATGCAGCAGGGCGATAGCCTGATTGGACAATAACTCTACCGGTGCAGACTTGCTGACAAACGGTTCGAGGATACGTGAATCCGGCGCATCTTTCTGTATGGTCGCTACCGCCAGTTCATTGGCTGCATATGTAAAGTTATCGTAAAGTTCAAGAGCTTCCCTGCAATACTTCTCCCTCTCGTCCGGAGTTTTCGCCATCGTAATCATGCGATAATATTCGAAACGGGTCAGTTCCTTCGGATTCCTGTTGTAAAGGCCCCTAATCTCATCGTCAGTCAAGAAACGGAAGATTGAATAACCATACGTATATTGCACCTTTCTCAGTTTAGGCAGATAGGTAGCAGATATTTCCTTGTAGAAAGGTTTCGATTTCAATACATTATTCAAGCGGTAAGGAACGGATTCGTATTGCTTGATTAAATCCTCTACTTCCTTGGCAATTTCCGGTTTAGCGTCTTTCTTCAACAATTCCGCCACTTCTTTCCATGAAGCTACCGCCGCATCCGATTTCACTTCCAGCAGCTTGCGTGTTTCCGGGTCCAGTTGTGACAGGATACGTTCCAATGCCTTGTTCGTACGCAGTTTCGCCAGTTGCAAATTCCTCTCGTATGAACCATCCGGTGAAGCCACACCCGTAATATGGAAACTCTTCAATGAAGCATCCGGATTCGTCTCAATAGCACGAAGCTCCTGGTTCAATCGGTTCAGTTCCACTTGGTTCTGAGGATTCTTGTCGTCCAAATCGGCTTTACCTACCAAGAATGTCAGATTCACTTCCCCTTTCGTATCCCGTAGCTGCATGACAGGTTTCGGAAGATACTTCTCATCCGTCAGATTGAAAGCGGAAAACTTGTACTCCAGGAAACGCAGCGGGTTGACAGTTCCGCGTGCAATGGAGAAAGAATCACGATAAATAATGTTCCGGTAGTTCTCCATCGCAAGATGCACGTCCGCACGGTAATCATGTTGCAGATACTCAATGTAAATAGAATCATGGTAGGCGATAACATCCCCCTTGCGCGAAGAAGTCGTTTTCACCTGAATATATTCATGCAAAGGGTCTTTGTCCAAATCATAATCGTACATACGGTTTTGCGTCGTATTGTAAGTACCGCCGTCGAATACCACAGGGCGCATCAGCAAACGTTTTTTGAGTGTCACATCATAAATGGAAGGCTGCAATACCAACCGGCGATGCGAGTTAAACATCTCCTTAGGCACCGGCACACGGGTTTTCAGATGGAAATAATTACCTTTGATTTCGATGTCCGTGGGTTCCGGAATCACTTTATCTTTTACTTTGGAAGTAATCGTCACTTCATCCAGTTCGATGACAGCATCTTTCAGCACTACATTAAGAATCTGCTTTCCTGCCACCTTCACCGTTCTGTCTTCATAACCTACACACGTAAACTTCAACGAGCCGTTCTTCTCCACCAATACGCTGTAACGGCCATCCTCGTCGGACATTTCTATACGTTCGTCATTGACAGGATTGAGCACATTCACATTCGGAACACTTTTCCCCTGCGGGTTTGTGATATGTCCTTGTACACGGATACGTTGGGCAGATGCATCCATGCCGACCAACATCATCGCCACGAGAAGTACACCTATTAATCTATCACGTTTCAAATTGATTTTCATTCTCTTTTCTGACTAGCTAATGTTCGTTCTAATTATCGAATAATATAAACAAAGGATACCCCCAGTTTGACAGGCGCAATGGTGGTCTTACTATCGTTGACCGCACCCGGTTTCGGAGTACCCTTATCGTATTTAAACTGACGGTAGCGCAACACGCCTACACCGGCAGTCGCTTCGATGTTCCAGTGGTCACCCAATACCCATGCATATCCATAGGTCAGACCGGCAGCGTATGCATCGCCTTTGTGATGCACATCCTTCACCATCATATTAAAATTATTCACGAAAGCGGTGATTCCAAGAAAATGGCTCACCATCGGACGATTTAGCCAATAACGTACTTCCGGCTGAAAATGCGTGAAAGTAGTTTTGAAATTGTCAGTACTGATTGGGTTTGCGGCAATCCCCATATTCAAGGAGATATGACGTCCCAAAACGAATTCGGCCTCAACGTTAGGACTGGCCGTCAGCCATCCCAATGCATTTGTTTTTACAGCCACCCGTTGTGCATGTACATGTACACCACAAAACAATAATAGAAATGATAACGCAGCAATTACCCTGCGACCATTCCTCATCACATATACCATAATTTATTTCCCACTAAATATTTCCCACTAAAATATTCACCCACAAAAAAAGGGCTTACTGTCCATACTATATACAAGTTGGACAGAAAGCCGCAAAATTAGAAAAAATATAGCATTAAAAACGTTTAAACACGCTTTTTTTGTTTTTTATTGCAACATTTTCCCATCTTAGACCGCAATATACCATATTGCGCATAAAATATACAATTTTTCTTTCTTATAAACGAAACATCAGATACGCAATAATATAGGTTCCGATGCCGCATCGGATTTCACTTTTTTACCATTGATAACGACCGTGCAAGGAGCAGAAGAAATAATATACCATTTTCCTGCTTTCTTTTCGAGCAACACATTGGCGGCACTGTCAGCCTGAACCGTTATTCCGGGCACAACCAATTGCGTTCCATTTCCCAGGAAGAGCGTCTGGTTTCCCGCATACTCATTGCTGATAACTGCATAGTCCGCTTTCACTTTCATTCCCTGGTAAGTAGCAGCCTGCCCAGCATCGGACAAGGAGAAAATATGGTCTACACGCCCATTCCTGCTTTTCACGCAGATTCCTGCAAAGTCTTTCAAACCCGGTTCTTCCGCATCAAAGTAAGAGACGGACTGAATAGCGGACGGCTCGTTCTTCGTACTCGGCTCGTAGATAGAAACAAAAGGACGATTCCACGCTTCCCCATGCTGCCGGGCAACAAAAGTCAGCGTCGGTTGCTCCTTTATATTATAAGGCATATTCGGTGTACGGCTCAACCCTTCAGTCATCGGCGACAATGCCGTAAAGACTTCGCGTTCCGGTTCACCTTTCATCCAAAGATTCATATATATGTCGTCACCGCCTTTATCCTTCATATCTATGGTGAAAGTCGCTTTGACATCCTTGTCGGTGGCAGCCATTTTCTTATCATATAAATAGGAATAAGCATAAAGATGCGCACCGGCAAAAGCAAGTTCTTCCGTGGGTTGAAGATTCAAGTCAGTACCATCTGCCGCCGTCAATGTCAAAGACTGTCCGAGGTTATGATAGAAATAGTCGTGCATCTTATCTCCCCCCTTTTCCTTTCGGCTGCGGAACACATCGACATAATACCCCGTCTCCGCCCCGGTAGTAACGATACTCATCATACGCGTCTGGTCTGCCCTGCTCTCCGGTTCACGGAAATAAAGATTGCTGTAAGTGACAGACGTAAATTCCTTGCCCGGTTCCGCCGAAGCAGGAAAACAAGAAAGCAACTCAAAAGAATGATTGCTTTTCATCACCGGATAGCTCGATATACCATCCACACAAACAGTATTATGACTGGGGAACTGGGAATAATACTCCGCATAATCCAGCCCACTATACAAGAATAGTCCGATACCTGCATCCGGCCCCAACACATAGCCTTTTCCGTAAAGTTCCATCGAGATACCGTTGGCATGCATATGATTCCCTTCGCTGCCATTCAACGAAATCATCAGACTGTTGCGCGGATGCATACCGTTGCGCTGTACCAGCCAAGACACATTGGGAGCATAAAATAAAGGAGAAACATAATCCTCTATCTTTCCCGGCTGCACTTTCGGGTTTAAAACCAACGGTTTATCCTCAAAGAAAGAACTGACAGATACACGTACGTTCTTCTTTTCCGTTTTATCATTTCCCATCTCCGGGTTCAGGCATTTCAGCAAAGCGGTAAAATATTTCTCCTGTTCCTTTTTCCCGTTCGCCTGTGCGTTCTGTATCATGCGGATAAAGAAATTCGTATTCAGATACCCCGGATGCGTATCCCCAAAGCCGCAAATCATACGGTTAGGAAACAGATATTGGGGCGTGGTCGCCACCGCTTTCGACAATACAGGCATCGCTTTCACCAAATCATATTGCAGATTCGTGTCAAACTGATTCACGAAATTGGCATAATCATTGATTACCACACTGCTATACCCCGGGCATTCCGCCCAAATCCCCGTATTGGAATCAAAGCCATAATCCGCAAGACGTGTCAGACTCCACTGGCGGATACTGGAACGGTTCATCACATAGTCGATATAATATTCGCGTCCTTTTCCATCAGCATATTCCTTGTTATCTTCCAAAACCAGCCCAACACTCATAATATAACGTGCCTGCAATAAATCCCAGTTGTTATGAGGCACACCGTTCGCAATGATATTATCCGCCCATTTCTTGAAAGCTCCCGCATAAATATCCATCTTGTCCGGATAATTAGCCTTCAGATAATTATACAGAAAATCATACAAGGGAACAGCAACATGAAGCGCATCTTCATGGATTACCTCGAAAGAAGTCAATCCCACCAATGTCTGCTGATGACCGTGATTCAAGTCAACAGGCACATTCCGGTAATAAATCCCCGTCATATACGTGTCAAAAACACCTGCGGCTAGTTTGGCAAACTTCTCTTCATCCGTCATCCAATAAAGAAAGGCAGCGTCATGGGCAATTCCCAGAATTTCGCGGTTCAGACTCTCTATATTCCGCCCGGTCTTGGACGGGTGCACACTCTCCATCGGACGATTGGGAAGGGCATTATTACAGAAAGTGACGTTCCCGCTCTCGTCATCATCATAAGGCACGACATCCGCCAACTTGGGACGACCGTGAGTGGCAGCCGTTCCACGCGTTCCCGTATAGCGCACCGTAGGATAAGGAGCTTTCTCGCCACCGGCATGGTCGAACGCTTCACCTTTTACATATACTTCCGTGGCATGAGACTTCCAATACATCGCCAGGCGTGACAGCAACCAGGACGGTTGAGCATCCGTCAGGTTCGTATAAACTTCCGTCCGTTCCTTCAACTTATTGAAAACATCTTTCGCCCATTCTTCCTTTTTAATAAGTTCCCATGTTTCCTGTTTTCCCGCCGGAGTAGTCAGCACCCGCGGATGCGCCTGCGGCATCTTCTCCGGCAAAGGAATCTCCTGCCCCGACGCACTGCCCAAAAAGGATAAAAAACATAGTCCCAGTAAAATTCGTCTCATATTTGAATCTATTTTTTAGGTTTGATACCTATTAAATACGAAGATAGAGATTTATTTACCTAATCCGACCGGCAAAGACTGTTTTTATTTGTCCGAAACTGTACTCTTATTCCAAACAAAGAATTATATTTGCAAAAAACCTACTAACAATTCTGATACTTATGAAAATCTTATCTATCCATGATTTGGCTACAATCAGGAAGAGAGCGGAACACAAACTTTCATTACGTGAAGAAAGTAATGAAAAAGTCACCGAAAAGTGTTGCGGACTGGCATCCGGCACACAGCATCTTCAGATTTTAATCTGTGGTGGTACAGGTTGCAAAGCCTCTTCGAGCCAAGGGATTACGGACAATCTCCGGTCAGCCATCCAAAAGAACGGCATTGCCGACAAAGTGGAAGTTATCACCGTGGGCTGCTTCGGCTTCTGCGAAAAAGGCCCTATCGTGAAAATCATCCCCGACAACACCTTCTACACACAAGTCACCCCCGAAGACGCGGAAGACATCATCACCGAACATATCATCGGCGGTCGGAAAATAGAAAGGCTGCTGTACATAGACCCTAAAACGGAACACACCGTCAGCGACTCCAAACACATGGATTTCTACCGGAAACAACTACGCATCGCCTTGCGCAATTGCGGCTTTATCGACCCGGAAAATATCGAGGAATACATCGCCCGCGAAGGATATCACGCGTTGGCGGACTGCCTTCTCAACAAACAACCGACGGACGTAATCGACCTCATCAAGCGCTCCGGCCTGCGCGGACGCGGTGGCGGCGGCTTTCCCACAGGCTTGAAATGGGAATTTACCCATAAGCAGCAGTCGGACACCAAATACGTGGTATGTAATGCGGACGAGGGCGACCCCGGCGCATTCATGGACCGTTCCATCATGGAAGGTGACCCTCACTCTATCGTAGAAGCCATGTGCGTCTGCGGTTACTCCATCGGCTCCAGCAAAGGGCTGGTGTATATCCGTGCCGAATACCCGCTTGCCATCAGCCGTCTGAAAATAGCCATCGAGCAAGCCCGCAACTACGGTCTGCTGGGAGACAATATCTTAGGAACGGATTTCTGTTTCGACATCGAAATACGTTACGGGGCAGGCGCCTTCGTATGCGGTGAAGAAACCGCACTGATTCACTCCATGGAAGGAAAACGCGGTGAACCGACTCTCAAACCGCCCTTCCCCGCCGAATCCGGCTACCTGGGCAAACCTACCAACGTAAATAATGTAGAGACGCTCGCCAATATCCCCATCATCCTGACGAAAGGAGCCGAATGGTTCGCGACGATTGGAACGGAGCGTTCCAAAGGCACGAAAGTATTCGCCCTCGCAGGAAAGATTAACAATGTCGGGCTGATTGAAGTACCGATGGGAACTACGCTCCGCGAAGTAATCTACGAAATCGGCGGCGGCATCAAAGGCGGAAAGAAATTCAAGGCGGTGCAGACAGGCGGCCCGTCGGGCGGCTGCCTGACAGAGAAACACCTGGATACTCCTATCGACTTTGACAATCTCCTGGCGGCAGGCTCCATGATGGGTTCCGGCGGTATGATTGTAATGGACGAAGACGACTGCATGGTATCCGTCGCCCGTTTCTACCTGGACTTTACCGTAGAAGAATCCTGCGGGAAATGTACCCCGTGCCGCATCGGCAACAAACGCCTGCTTGAATTACTGAACAAGATAACCGAAGGAAGGGGAACGGAAAAGGACCTGGATACCCTCGCCACTTTGGGACAAGTCATCAAGGACACCGCTCTCTGCGGACTGGGGCAGACTTCCCCGAACCCGGTTCTGTCTACGCTGGACAATTTCTACGACGAATATCTGGAGCACGTCCGCGACAAGACCTGCCGTGCCAAACAGTGCAAATCCCTGCTGACCTACACCATCAATCCCGAACTTTGCATCGGCTGCCACCTGTGCGCCAAAAACTGTCCGGCGGACGCAATCATCGGACTGGTACGCAAGCCGCACATCATCAGCCCCGACAAATGTATCAAATGCGGAATGTGCATGGCACGCTGCAAGTTCAAAGCTATTCTCGTCTGCTAAAATCTATTTACTATGGAAGAAAAACAAATTACTCTCCAAATAGACGGTCACTTTATCACCGTCCCCGAAGGAAGCACCATCCTCGAAGCTGCCAACAAAATAGGCATTAACATACCTACTTTGTGCCACATTGACTTGAAAGGAACCTGTATAAAAAACAATCCCGCTTCCTGCCGCATCTGTGTGGTCGAAGTCATAGGACGGCGCAACCTGGCTCCTGCCTGCGCCACCCGTTGCACGGAAGGCATGGTAGTCAAGACCAGTACCCTGCGTGTGATGAACGCCCGCAAAGTAGTAGCCGAGCTGATTCTTTCCGACCATCCCAACGACTGCCTCACCTGTCCGAAATGCGGCAACTGCGAGCTTCAGACACTGGCACTGCGCTTCAATATCCGCGAGATGCCTTTCAATGGCGGCGAGTTGTCTCCCCGCAAACGGGAAATCACCGCTTCCATCGTCCGCAACATGGACAAATGTATTTTCTGCCGCCGTTGCGAAAGTGTCTGCAACGATGTGCAGACAGTTGGCGCGCTCGGTGCCATCCGCCGCGGTTTCAACACAACGATAGCTCCCGCTTTCGACCGCATGATGACAGAGAGTGAATGTACCTATTGCGGCCAGTGCGTGGCTGTCTGCCCGGTAGGAGCATTGACCGAACGTGATTACACCAACCGCCTGCTAGACGACTTGGCCAACCCGAACAAGGTAGTCATCGTGCAGACCGCTCCTGCCGTACGCGCCGCCCTGGGAGAAGAATTCGGATTCCCCCCCGGCACACTGGTTACCGGGAAAATGGTCTACGCCCTGCGCGAACTGGGATTCGATTACGTATTCGACACCGATTTCGCAGCCGACCTCACCATCATGGAAGAAGGCTCCGAAATCCTGAACCGTCTGACGCGTTATCTCAACGGAGACAAATCCGTCCGTCTGCCCATCCTGACTTCCTGTTGTCCGGCATGGGTGAACTTCTTCGAGCATCATTTCCCGGATATGTTGGATATACCGTCCACCGCCCGCTCTCCGCAACAGATGTTCGGCTCCATCGCCAAATCTTACTGGGCGGAGAAAATGGGAATCCCCAGGGAGAAGTTAGTCGTCGTATCCATCATGCCCTGCCTGGCAAAGAAATACGAATGTGACCGCGACGAATTCAAAGTAAACGGCATCCCCGACGTAGACTATTCCATCTCCACCCGCGAACTGGCACGACTGATTAAACGCGCTAACATCGGCTTCCCGCTCGTACTGGACAGCCCGTTCGACAACCCGATGGGCGAATCGACAGGTGCCGGCGTCATTTTCGGCACCACAGGCGGTGTGATGGAAGCCGCCCTGCGCTCCGTCTACGAAATCTACACCGGAGAACCTCTCCAAAATGTAAACTTCGAACAAGTACGCGGACTGAACGGAGTCCGCCGCGCCACCATCAACCTGAACGGATTTGAACTTAAAGTAGGCATCGCACACGGACTGGGCAACGCCCGCCATCTACTGGAAGATATACGAAACGGGCACAACGAATATCACGTCATCGAAATCATGGCTTGCCCCGGCGGTTGTATCGGCGGTGGCGGCCAACCGCTGCACCATGGCAATTCGGAAGTATTATACGCCCGCGCCAACGCCCTTTATCGCGAAGACGCCAACAAGCCGCTGCGCAAGTCGCACGACAACCCGTATATCAAGAAACTGTACGAAGAATATCTCGGCAAACCTCTGGGCGAGATATCGGAAACGCTATTGCACACGCACTATTTCAACAAATCTATGGATTAACTTTAAACGAAGAGTATTA
>PPYF01114137.1_pt1 | contig 42619 bp, 25 predicted proteins | sample 1559871 | NCBI WGS metagenome assembly PPYF01 (sample SAMN08240021, study PRJNA423297) | Human gut metagenome, whole genome shotgun sequencing project.
AACGATTTCATTAAAAATTCCGAGAGTTCAACTCTATCCACAAAAAACATAAAAACATCTTTTCTGTACCCCACAGCCACAAGCAATGCCGAAAGCCTTTGTTTTCAAGAGTTTTCGGTTTTTATTTTTGTCAAAAACGAGAAAAACGAAAAAGCCACAGTTTTTATTGGCTGTTTTTCCGTCTGCTAATGGAATTTATGACTGATGTCGTCCGCCTTTCGGGCGGATTTTTTTATGTTATCCGATGCGTATTTTTATGATTGAAAAATTTAAAACGTGCAAAAGTGCGCATTTACGGTTCAATAATATTGCATATTAGATAACAAAACGGGTACACTATAAGCACAAACGCTGAATTTTATTGCGCGATATTGACTGTATTTGAACGTTTTTGTATAATTAAGGCACAACAGAGATATCGGAGGTGTGAATATGCTTACAACCGACAGAAGAGCGCAGATACTTGAAATTCTGCGTCAGAACGGCTCGGTTACCGTTTCAAAGCTTGCCGAAAAATTCGAAACAAGCGAATCTACGATAAGGCGTGACCTTTTGGCTCTTTCCCAGCTCGGGAAAATAAACAAGGTTCACGGCGGAGCGACTGTTCTCGGGCAGGAATTTCTCCACAACGAGGAGGATTTCGACAAAAAATCGCTGATGAACATAAACGAAAAGGAAGCAATAGCAAAATATGCCGCATCGCAGATAAATGATGATGATTTCGTTTTTATCGACGCAGGCACGACCACCTTTCTTATGACCAAATATATTTTCTCTTCCAAAGCAACCTTTGTAACCAACGGAATCGCCCACGCAAAGGAGCTGACAGCCAATGGCTGCAAGGTTTTTGTTATCGGCGGTGAATTAAAAAGCACAACCGAGGCAATCATAGGCTTAGTAGCCGCTTCAAATCTTCAGAAATATAACTTTTCAAAAGCGTTCATCGGAACAAACGGAGTCAGCGAAAAACAGGGCTTTACAACCCCGGACACCGAGGAGGCAATGCTGAAAGCCGTTGCCATAGAGCGAAGCTTTGTAACCTATGTGCTTTGCGACCACACAAAGTTCGGAAAAGTTTCGGCGGTATCATTTTCACCTGTTGCTGCGGCGTGTATAGTCTGCGACAAATGCGATGACGAACAGCTTAAATCAAAAACGGTAGTGAAGGAGGTAACTGCTTAATGGTTTACACCGTTACTCTGAATCCGGCTCTCGACTATGTGATGAAGCTCAAAGCTCTCAGAACCGACGACATAAACCGTACGGACGACGAAGAAATCTATTACGGCGGAAAAGGCATCAACGTGTCGGTCATACTCACACAGCTCGGAATTCCCAACACGGCACTCGGCTTTCTCGGAGGCTTTACCGGAAAAAAGCTTGAAGAAATGCTCAAAAACGACAGTATCAGCTGTGACTTTAATTATCTTAAAAACGGCGATACGAGAATAAACGTCAAAATCAAGGCCGACAAGGAAATTGATTTGAACGCCTGCGGCCCCGAAATCACAAAAGAGGATATGCAGAGCTTTTTAAGAAAGCTTGACGGCATAAAGAGCGGAGATTATCTTATCCTCGCAGGCTCTATCCCGAATACCCTCCCCGATGACATTTACGAGCAAATACTTGAGAGAGTCGGCGACAGAAATATAAACTGCGTGGTTGACGCAACGGGCGATTTGCTCAAAAACGTGCTCAAATACAGACCGTTTTTAATAAAGCCGAATCATCACGAGCTCGGCGACCTGTTCTCGGTCCAAATAAAGAGTGATGACGACATTGTGAAATATTCGAAAAAGCTTCAGGAAATGGGTGCTAAAAACGTGCTTGTTTCAATGGCAAAGGACGGCGCAATGCTTACGGACGAAAACGGAAGCGTCCACAAGATAGGCAACGCAAAGGGCAAGCTCATAAACTCCGTCGGTTGCGGAGACAGTATGGTAGCAGGCTTTACGGCAGGATATATCAAGACCGCCGACTATTCCTACGCTTTAAGACTCGGCTCGGCGTGCGGAAACGCAACGGCCTTTTCGGAAAAGCTTGCAACCCGTGAAGAAATTGAACGCGTCTTTAACGCGGAGTATAAATAAGGAGGAATACTTATGAAAATCATCGACTTATTAAAAAAGGATGCGATTGCTCTTAATGTTTCTCTCACCGACAAGGAAGAGGCAATCGACAAGCTGATTTCCCTGCACGAAAAGGCAGGAAATCTTGCCGACAAGGCGGCGTACAAGGAGGCTATCCTTGCAAGAGAGGCTCAGGGCTCGACCGCAATCGGAGAAGGAATTGCCGTTCCGCACGCAAAATCGGACAGCGTAAAGACTCCCGGTCTTTCGGCGATAACGGTTCCGAACGGCGTTGATTACGGTGCTCCCGACTCCAAGCCCTCGGACATTTTGTTTATGATTGCCGCTCCCGTTGACGGAGATTTACATCTCGAAATACTCTCCCGTCTTATGGTAATGCTTATGGAACCGGAATTTTGCGCGGCTCTACGGGGCGCAAAAACGACGGACGAATTTTTAGAAATAATCGACAAAAAGGAAGCGGAGAAATACCCCGAGGAAGCGGTAAAACCCGAAGTAAAGCCGAATGGTTACAGAATACTCGCAGTTACAGCCTGCCCGACGGGCATAGCGCATACCTATATGGCGGCAGAGGCACTTGAAAAAGCGGGCGAAAAATTAGGCTATCCGCTCAAAGCCGAAACCAACGGCTCCGGCGGTGCTAAAAACGTGCTCACAAAAAAGGAAATCGAAGAATGCGACGGAATAATCATTGCCGCAGATAAAAACGTCGAAATGGCACGTTTCGACGGCAAGCCGGTTGTAAAGACCTCGGTTTCAAACGGAATAAACAAGCCCGAGGAGCTTATCAAAAGAATCGTTGACGGAAAAGCCGCGATATATCACGCCGACGAAAGTGAAAAGCAGCCTATTGATGACGACGAAAAGGAAAGCGGCTGGCACAAGCTTTATAAGCATCTCATGAACGGTGTTTCGCATATGCTCCCGTTCGTTGTCGGCGGCGGAGTTCTCATAGCTCTCGGCTTCCTGTTCGATACGCTTGCAGGCAATGCCGATGTCGGCGGAACCTTCGGCTTCACAAGTCCCGTTGCGGCAATTGTATTCTGGATAGGCAAAGCGGCATTTGCGCTTATGCTCCCCATTCTTTCGGCTTATATCGCATCGTCCGTTGCCGACAGGCCGGGTCTTTTGCCCGGTATGATAGGCGGCGTATTTGCGGCAAACGGTTACACCTTCAGCTCGCTGATTGAAAACCAAAGCCTTACCGGAGACGACAAAGCGGTGTCGGGCTTTCTCGGTGCTCTGCTCGCAGGCTTCCTTGCCGGTATTATTGTAAATCTCCTCAAAAAGGCATTTTCTTGGCTTCCGAAATCAATGGACGGAATAAAGCCCGTATTTATCTATCCTCTTTTCGGCACACTTATCATGGGCCTTCTTATGTGTCTTATAAATCCCGTTATAGGCGTTGTCAACTCCGCTCTTTCCTCATTTCTCTCGTCGCTCGGCGATACAAGCAAAATACTCCTTTCCATAGTCCTTGCGGCAATGATGGCAACGGATATGGGCGGCCCGTTCAACAAGGCGGCTTATGTTTTCGGCACGGCTGCAATAGCCGACGGCAACACATGGATTATGGCGGCTGTTATGATAGGCGGTATGGTTCCCCCGATTGCAATCGCACTTTCGACAACCTTCAACAAGAAGAAGTGGACATCGGAAGAACTCAAATCAGGCCCCGTAAACTATCTTATGGGTCTGTGCTTCATTACGGAGGGTGCTATCCCCTACGCCGCTTCCGACCCGGTCAGAGTTATCCCCTCATGCTTAGTAGGCTCTGCTGTCGCAGGTGCTCTTACATCACTGTTCAACGTTACATGCCCCGCACCTCACGGCGGAATCTTCACATTTATAGTATGCGACCATCCGCTTCTCTATATCGTAGCCCTTATTGCAGGCTCGGTTGTCGGAGCACTGATGCTCGGTCTTCTTAAAAAGAATCGTAAAGAATCCGTATAACAAACAATCAAAAACCGTGCCGAGGGGCGGCGTCCTCTCGGCAGGTATCAAACATAAGGAGAATTATTATGGTACAGAAAACTTTTACAATCACTAATAAAATGGGACTTCATATGCGTCCGGCAAACACCTTTGTAACGGAAATGTCTAAATTCTCTTCGGAGGTTGACATTGTTTTCGGAGGTAAAAGGATCAACGGCAAGAGCATTATGAATATAATGGCAGGCTGCATCAAATGCGGAAGCGAAATCACCGTAGAGTGCAACGGCGCAGACGAAAACGAAATGCTCAAAAAAGCCGAAGAGCTTATCACATCGGGCTTCGGCGAAGAATAATATTGCCGCGGCTTAATGAAAGGGTGGGTTTAATGCTTAAAGGAATCGGCGCATCTCAAGGCTTCGGAATCGGCAAGGCCGTTGTTATAAGGGACACAAACCTTGACTATTCATCCGTAAAATTTACCGATTCGGATCATCAAAAAAAGCGTCTGCACTCGGCAGTCGCCGACTTTTCCGACGAAACAAAATCACTTGTGGCGGACCTTAAAAAGAATGCCGGAAATAAAGAGGCGGAGATACTCGAGGGACATCTTGTTATGCTTGAGGACCCGTTTATGCTCGCACAGATGGAAGAAGCAATCGACAACGGCTCTGTTGCCGAAGCGGCGGTTGACAGCATATGCACGATGTTTATCAATATGTTCTCGGGTGTTGACGACGAGCTTACGCGCCAACGCGCCTCGGATGTAAAGGATATAAGAGACAGCCTTTTGCGCATTCTTCTGGGTGTGAAAAGTGTGGATATTTCATCCGTACCGAAGGGCTCTGTTCTCATCGCCAAGGATTTCACCCCGTCCATGACGTCACAAATAAACAGGGAAAATGTTTCCGCAATTATCACCGAGGTCGGCGGCGTTACGAGTCACAGCGCAATACTCGCCCGTGCCATGGGCATACCTGCCGTTTTGTCGGTCGTCAATGCGGTTGAAAAAATCTCGGACGGCGATATGATTATTGCAGACGGCTTCAAGGGGAAAGTATTTACCGACCCCACAGAGGAAGAGCTTGAAGAATACAGAACCAAGCAGGCGGCATATCTGAAGGAAAAAGAAAGCCTCAACGAATACTTCTCAAAAGAAACCGTTACAAAATCCGGCGTAAAAAAGCATGTGTACGGCAACATCGGCAAGGCTGAGGACGCACAGAACGTATTGCAAAACGGCGGCGAGGGCATAGGCCTCTTCAGAACGGAATTTCTGTTTATGGACAGAGCCTCTATTCCCACGGAGCAGGAGCAGTACGAAGCATATTCAACCGTCGCAAAGATAACGGACGGCAAGGAGGTTATCATTCGCACACTCGATATAGGCGGAGATAAAGCGATAGATTACCTTAAAATCGAAAAAGAGGACAACCCGTTTCTCGGACACCGCGCGATAAGATACTGCCTTGACAACCCTAAAATTTTCAAAATTCAGCTTCGTGCAATTCTCCGCGCAGCGGTTTTCGGAAACATAAAGGTTATGCTTCCGCTTGTAACGACACTTGACGAGGTTCGCAGAGCAAAAGCCCTTATCGAAGAATGCAAAGATGAGCTTAAAAATGAGGGTCTTAAATTCGCCGACATTCCCGTGGGCGTTATGATAGAAACTCCGTCGGCGGCAATAATTTCCGATTTGCTTGCAAAAGAGGTTGATTTCTTTTCCATCGGCACAAACGACCTGACGGGCTACACCATGGCTGTTGACAGAGGAAACGCCGCTGTTTCAAAGCTGTATGACCCGATTCAGCCTGCGGTTCTGCGCCTTATCGAAACGACGATCAAAAACGCCAAAAAGGCAGGCATCCCCGTCGGAATGTGCGGAGAAGCGGCAGCCGATACACGTCTTATTCCCTTGCTTTGCAAATGGGGGCTTGACGAATTTTCGGTAACGCCCTCTTCGATTTTGCACACAAGAAAAAGTATATGCGAATGCGAATAACGGCAAATCTCCCGCATCTTATTTTATATAATCAAGCAGCAAAGCCCTAGTAAAGCACCTCAAAACAATATATTTTGATACAGAAACAGATTAACCCCTCGGATATGCGTCTGCATTATCCGAGGGGTTAAGTGTATTATTATATAAAAAACCGTTTATTTTAAGCAAAACCTACTCATAACGGGCTAATAATCAACATTATCTTGCTTTTTTGTATGCTATATGATATTATTGGTATGCATACTAATAATATTATAAACAGGTGATATATTTGCGTAGAAACAGCAGTGAAACAAAAAGAAAAATCTTAACGGCGTGCGTTCGGTTGTTTTTGGAGGAGGGCTACAAAAGCACCTCCGTCAGTCGAATAGTCGAGGAAGCAGACGTCGCAAGGGGCAGCTATTTAAATCTGTTTCCGACCAAGGACAAAATCTTGCTGGATTTGACCGAATCGATGTTCGGCGGTCAATTTGACGTGGCAAGGAGCATTGCGGACAAAAAGCTGCCGCCCGTATACGCCTATGCGGTGGAAACATCTCTTCAGCTCACGCTAACGGAGCTTAACGAGAACCTGCGAGAAATCTATATTGAAGCATATTCTCAGCCCGACACGGCGGAATTCATCTATCTGCACACCACGGCGGAATTAAAGCAGATTTTCGGAGCAAATTTTCCCGATTACAGCGAAAGTGACTTTTACGAAATGGAAATCGGCACGGCAGGACTTATGCGTAACTATATGGCTCGCAAATGTGATATTCATTTCCCGTTGGAGCGCAAGCTCAGCCGCTTTTTGACGGCATCAATGAGAGTATATCGTGTACCGGAGGAAGAACAGGCAAAGGTGCTTGCTTTTATCGGCTCGATTGATATTCGGGAGCTTGCCGTTACGGTTATGCATAAGCTGTTTGCCATGCTTGAAATGAAATATGACTTTAAGCTGTCTGCGGACGGCGAAACGGAGGAAAGAAGATGAGAACAGGGAAAAAACTGCTCACAGGTATGCTTTTGGTGCTTTTCATTGTTTTTGTCGCAGGATGCGGCAAAGCGAAAAAAACCGGTGCCGCACTGCCGGAGGTGCGCAACAGCGGCACGGCAATCCAATGGAGATACCCCGCCGAAGAAGAATGGCGCGACCTTGTGGCACTTACCGAGCTGCGTGGTGCCTCCGGAGAAAACGGCAAGGACGGAATTAACGGAGTTGACGGGAAAGACGGTAAGAACGGAACAAACGGCGAGAACGGAAAAGACGGCGTTAACGGCACCGACGGAAAGAACGGCATTAACGGCATTGACGGAAAGAACGGTAAAGACGGTATAAACGGCACCGACGGAAAGAACGGCACCGACGGTAAAAACGGCATAGACGGAAAGGACGGCAAAGACGGCAAGTACGGTAAAGACGGCATTAACGGAATTGACGGTGCCGACGGTAAGGACGGCATTAACGCCAAAAACATAGAGGTGCGGCGAACCGAAACCCACATACAGTGGCGTTACGAGGGTGACGAGTGGCAAAATCTTGTTGCGATAGCCGATATAGAGGGCCCCGCCGGACAGAACGGAACGGACGGTGCAAACGGAAAAACTCCGGAATTTCGCGTAAGCGAAAATATCCTGCAATGGCGTTATGTCGGCGACGAAATATGGCTGAACCTTTACGACCTTTCGGTTTTGAAAGGTCTTGACGGCAAGGACGGAGCCGACGGTAAGGACGGAACAAACGGGCAAAACGGCTCTGACGGCAAAGACGGTAAAACACCTTTTATCGGCGAAAACGGCAACTGGTGGATCGGAACGACCGATACGGGAGTGAAAGCCACAGGAGTTGACGGTGAAAAAGGAGACAAAGGAGACAAAGGAGACAAAGGAGACATCGGTGAAAAAGGCGAAAAGGGTGACAAAGGAGATAAAGGCGACAAGGGTGATGCAGGTCAGAACGGCAGCTGTTCGGGATATTTTTACGGAGAGGCAAACTCTCCGAGGACAGTACTGAATAACAGTCGTGTCAATATTTCTGTCTACGAAAAAATAAACAAGGGCGGCTTGATTTCATCCTACAGGAATAATATTACCCTCAAAAAAGGACATATTTACAATGTCTGCTTAAGCGGTTCTCTCGAAGTTGGTTCAAACGAATTTAACAACAGCGGCAATTACTCTATTCAGATGACAGACGGTTATGATGACGATCTGTGCAGGGAGCTTACACGAATAAAAAGGGACGGGACAAAAATACCGTATACCAATGATCAACATTCCTTTAATTTCAACAGAATGTATGATGCGTCAAATAAAGACATTACATTGCAGTTGTGGTTTGAAAATTCGGCATACAATACTTATCTCGGTGGCTTCAGAGGTACTATTACAATAACTGCTCTTGACTGAGCCGACATACACGAAAACGGAGGTAATAGAATATGAAAAAACGAATACTTAGTATCCTGCTCGCCTTTTGTATGATGATGAGCTTTGTACCGATGATGGCAAGCGCAATTGAGATTTACATTGACTTGACCATTGTCGGTCAGGCAAATTTAACGCTCGAGGTTGTGTCGGGCGACAGCATTGACAATATCAAGGAGAAAATTCAGGAAAAAACAGGCTTTTCTCCCGATGCGCAAAGACTGTTTTTCGGCGAAAAAGAGCTTGAGAACGGGCGCACGCTGGCAGATTACAATATTCAGAAGGAAAGCACATTGAGCTTGCGTTTGCAAAAGACGATACAGAACGGCACAGACGCACTGAATAAAACCGTAAACACAGCGAGCGCACCTATCGTGTATTTCGGGCAAAACCACGAAAACAAGCCTGCCGCATGGCGAGTTATCGGCTATGACGGAAACGGTGTTGCCGCCGCAGCAGGAAAAACGACCTTACTTGCGGCAAATAACATGGGGTTGTCAAAGTTCGGTGCGAGCAACGCTTATGCGGACAGCGCGTTGAAAGAGGCAATAGACGCGCTTGCGGATAAGCTGACGGCGAAAGAAACCGATGCTGTTGAAAAACGGACCCTTGCAAGCGGAAACTACGATGAGGAAAATACCGACGGTGTAGCGGGTCCTGCGGTAAGCAATGCTGTTTTTTGGCCGCTTTCCTCAAAAGAGGCTAATGCGGTAAACAACGATTTGCGTGTCGTGGATCCCGAGCATCCGGGTTGGGCGTCAAGCTATTGGTGGCTGCGCTCCCCAGACGAAGACTATTCCACTGCCTTTGTGGCTGGTAGAGGTGAAGTCCGCTACTATGGTGGATACTCTACTTCCAAGGAGTTTGGCGTTCGTCCCGCTTTCGACTTGAATTTGGACTCTGTCCTTTTTGCATCTGCCGCCGTGGGCGGCAAGCCCGAAGGAGGCTTGACCCCGATTTCCGAATACAGCGGCAATGAGTGGAAATTGACCCTTTTAGATAGTAGCCGCAATTTTGCCGTAACGGAAAAAGCTGTCAGCGGCGCCCCCGACGATACCATTACGCTGCATTACACCGGGGCGACCACAGGGATAAATGAATATATTTCCGCTATCATTGCGGATAACAGCGGCACACAGTATTACAGCAGAGTAGCACAGCCTACTGCCGAAAGCGGAACGGTTGAAATCAAAATCCCGTCTGACCTTGCGCCGGGCAGCTATACCCTGAAGGTCTTCAGCGAACAGTATAACGGCGATTATAATACCGATTATGCAAGTAATTTCACAGACATTGCGCTGACGGTGGAAAATCAGCCTGACGAACAGTTTTCCCTCACCCCCGGCGGCAGATATTATTTTGACCTTTCGGCGATGAATATTCCCGGAACGGCAAACGGCAGTCTGCCGGACACGACGCTCCACTATGTTCCCTTTACTTATGCCGGAACGATAGAAGCCTACAAACTCACGTCTGCGATGGCGACCACCGAGGAATATGCACAGCAGAACAAATACGCTCACAGCCTGTTTGTAGCGGACTATGCCGTAACGCTTAAGGTAAACTGGAATAACTTAGATACTGCAAGTCTGATTTTCGGCAAGAACTACGCCGGCGGCGGCGTGGACTATACCCTGCGCGCACCGTCTGTGGGAAGTGGGTTTACCGGTTCAGGCGATTCAGAGTGCGGTACGCCCCAAAGCAATGAGTGGGACGCGGTGCTGGACAAGAACAGCGGATATATCCAAAACTGGAATAAAATGTGTTCGTGGGGGCAGGACACATCAAGTTACGAATCGTGGTATCGTGCGGTTCGCGGGTCCAATTCGGCCCGCTACTGGAGCTACTACTATGCTGCGTCCTCCGACCCGCGCGTCGGTTTCCGCCCCGTCCTTGAAGTCCTGAACGCTGACACACTGGGTCCTGACGGACTGAAGGTCGTTACCCTTGACCTTGGCGGCGGAACGCTCGGCGGCAGCTCCGATGCTATTCAGATCATCGTGAAAAACGGCAGCGAGTTTACCGCGCCTGCATCCGACGGTTTGACCCGCCCGGACGGAGTTACAGGCAGTTACTTCGTGTGGCTTGGCAGCGACGGCAAGCTCTACGCGCCCGGTGCCATTGTTCCGGCTGAGGTGACGAAACTGACTGTGCAGTGGACAGCCCCGACCTACGCCGTAACCTTGAATACGAACGGCGGCACGATCGCAGACGGGAAGGATGTCACAGGCTATACCTACGGCGTGGGCGCAACACTCCCGACAGATGTGACGCGCACCGGGTACACCTTCAAGGGCTGGTATGATAACGAAGGCTTGACCGGCAATCCTGTGACGGCAATCGGCAACACCGAAACGGGCAATAAGGAATACTGGGCGAAGTGGGAGATCAATCAATATACCATCACAGTCAAACCCGAAAACGGCAAAGCGGATATTACCATAACGCAGGACTACGGCACGGCAATTACCGCACCTGCCGACCCGACAAGAGAGGGCTACACCTTCACGGGGTGGGACACGGAAATTCCCACGACCATGCCTGCCGAGAATATAACGCTTAAAGCGAAATGGAAAGACATTGAAAAACCCACGGGCGAAATTATCATAGGCACAAATAAATGGCGCGAATTCTTAAACAAGCTGACCTTCGGTCTGTTCTTTAAGGACACGCAGGAGGTAACGATAAACGCTTTCGATAACAGCGGAACCGTGTTTGTCTCTTATCTGGTGACAAATCGGGACCTCTCCGAAGAGGAGCTCGGCTCTCTTGTGTACCGTGCGTATGATGAGCCGTTTTTAATAGAGCCTAACGGAGAATATATTGTTTATGCAATGCTTGTTGACGAGAGCATGAATATAACATATCTTCGCTCCGACCGCATAACGCTCGATAATATCCGGCCTGTAATCGGCGGCATTGAAAACGGCAAGACCTACTGCGAGGCACAGACAGTTACAATTGACGAGAAGTATATAGATACAGTTACCGTAAACGGCACAAAGGTCACGCTTGATGAAAACGGCGGCTTTACTCTCTCTCCTGCGGACGGCGAACAGAAAATCATTGTCACCGATAAGGCAGGCAACACCGCTGAAATGACCGTGACGGTAAACGGCGGGCACACCTTCGGCGAATGGACATCAAACGGCGACGGCACGCATAGCCGTGAATGCACCGTGGACGACTGCAAGGGTGTTGAAACAATGGCTTGCTCGGGCGGAAATGCAACCTGCGCCGAAAAAGCGGTATGCGAATACTGCGGCAAGGCTTACGGAAAGACTGATTCAAACAATCACACCGACTTAAAGCACATCGATGCAAAGGCGGCAACTAAGACTGCCGAGGGCAATATCGAGTATTGGTACTGCGGCGGCTGTGATAAGTATTACAGCGACAAAGACGGTATAAACGAAATTAAAAAAGCCGACACCGTAACGGCTAAGCTACCGGGCGATCCGAAGTCTCCCCGAACCGGCAATGCAAGCGACCTCGCTTTATGGATTTCCCTGCTGCTTGTCAGCGGCGGCGTAACAGGCGTCACGGCGGGCCTGCGCAAAAAGAAAAAACACAAAGTATAATTTTTTTCGTTTCCCTTTTCTGCTTTTACGGCAGTAAAAAGCCTCCGTTATTAAGACGGAGGCTTTCGTTTATTGCGGCTTATGCATATTCTCGATTTTTTTAATGTATTCGGTGCTGTTCTCAAGAAATTTCCGAGTATCGAAGGACTCGTTTTTAAGGCTGTTTTGAATAATAATACCATCGGAAACCATCAAAATAAGCCAAGTGAAATAGTCGGCAGAAACAACGTCTGTTCTCTCGGCGATTTTTGCCGAAATAAGCTTTTGGAATTCATCATAGCGATGAATCAGCTTAGCTCTGATTTCCTCGTCGCCGAGCAATGCCGCGTCAAAGAGGTGAAGCCTGAGCCCGGCATAGGCTATATTTCTCTCGATTACATAATTTACAAGACGGTGCGGCGAGGTATCCTTTTCCTTGTTTTCCGTCCATTGTATCAGCTCATTCCATTGGCGCGAAAGATAGCGGTCGGTAACGGCAAAAAGTATTTCGTTTTTGCTTTTATAATAGTAATACAGCGTGCCCTTCGAAATATTTGCCTTTTCGGCTATTTTCGCGAGAGTCACCTCCGAAAAGGAATTTACCTTTAAAAGCTCCTCAGCAGTATCAAGTATGATTTCGTTTATATTTTCGGGTCTTTGAGCTGCCATAATACCCTCCTGCAAAATTTCTTAAAGTATAACACGAACAATCGGCAATGTCTACAAAACAATATTCACAAAAAAAATATGTAAGAGTGATTTTTTTAGTTAAAAGTATTGACAAACGCTTTTTTCGGAATTATACTTGGCTTATGAGTCGGTCAGCTAACCGACATATTTTTTATACACAGTCGGGCGCGTGACCGACTGCAAGGCTGATTAAAAGAGGCTTGAAGTTATGAACATATCATCAATTAACAAAAAATTGAAAAAGACTTTCGGCGGAAAATTCAGTGCTTCAAAGGAGAACGGCTCGATTTTTGTTCGAGGCAAAAGCTCCGATTGGGGCGAAATCGTCGCGGCTTGCCAAGCGGCGGCAAAAAAATTCAGCACAACGCATATTGTCAACGATATTGTTTACACGGGCGAGCAGCCCGCTCCGACGCGTCTGCCGTCTCTCAAGGATGATTTCCTCGAGGGCAGAACACCCGACGTGCTTGTTATCGGCGGCGGCATTTCAGGTGCTTCGATAGCAAGAGAGCTGACCAAGTGGAAGCTTGACGTTTTACTTGTAGACAAGGAGGCAGACCTTGCACTTCAGGCGTCGGGACGCAACGACGGCGAGGTGCACCCCGGAATCGACCTCGGCAAAGGCTCGCTCAAGCACAAGTACATTCGCCGCGCAAACCATATGTATGCAGACGTTTGCCGCGAGCTTGACGTTCCGTTTAAGCAGGTAGGTCAATATGTGCTTTTCCGCAACGCCGCGCTGAAGCCGCTTATCGGTCTGTATGCTTTTTGGCGGAAGCATCACGACGGCATAGAGGACACCGAGATAATCTCGGGCAAGGAGCTTATGCGCCGCGAGCCGAACCTCACACCGGAAACAAAATTCGCAATGTATAATCCGAGCGCAGGCTGTGTTTGCCCGTACGGACTCACCATAGCCTATGCCGAAAACGCCGTTCAAAACGGCGCGCAGGTAAGTCTTAACACCGCCGTGCTCTCCATGGAGGTGTCGGAGCATAACATCATAAGCGTTACCACCAACAGAGGCGTTATTCATCCGAAAATCGTTATCAACGCCGCAGGCGTTTTTGCCGAGGATATTGCCGCCATGGCGGATGACAGATTTTTCTCGATTCATCCGCGCCGAGGAACCAACTCGATTCTTGACCAAAAAGCAGGCGCATATATGCACTCGGTAGCCTCCGTAAAGGACATAAGCGTTCACGGTAAAACCCATTCAAAGGGCGGCGGCATATTGCACACCGTCCACGATAATCTTCTCGTAGGACCCGACGCCGTAGAAACGGTTGAAAAGGAAAACACGGAAACACGTGCCGAGAGCATTAAAACCGTCTTCGACAAGCAGACTCAAACAATGCCGGCGCTGTCAAAACGTGATATAATCACTTATTTCACGGGCGTTCGCGCTCCTACCTTTGAGGAGGATTTTATACTTGAACCCGGCAGAAGAACAAGGAATTTGATTCACGTAGCCGGTATTCAATCCCCCGGACTTACAACCGCTCCCGCGGTTGCCGTCGATATGGCGGAGCTTGCGGTCGATATGCTCGGCAAAACCGAGACGGTTGAAAAAAACAACAATTATAATCCTATTCGCAAGGGCGTTCCCGTGCTTCGCGAAATGGACGACGATACAAGAGAAAAAATGATAGCCGAAAATCCCGACTACGGCGAGATTATTTGCCGCTGCGAGCAAATCAGTAAAGGCGAAATTCTCGACGCTTTGAAATCCCCGATATGCGTTCCGACGGTTGACGGTATCAAAAAGCGCATAAGACCGGGAATGGGACGTTGTCAGGGCGGCTTCTGCTCGCCGCTTGTCACCAAAATAATTGCCGAATTCCTCGGCGTTCCGCTGTATGAGGTTAAAAAATCCTCGGCGGAAGCGGTGATAACATACGGCGAAACAAAGGTAAACGAAGGAGGCGAAGAGTGATGACGACAGGTAACTATGACGTACTCGTTGTCGGCGGCGGCCCTGCCGGACTTGCGGCGGCGATAAGCGCTCACGATAACGGTGCCAAGGTTCTCCTTCTTGAAAGAGAGGCAAGGCTCGGAGGAATACTCAAGCAGTGCATTCACGACGGTTTCGGTCTTCATCACTTCGGCGAGCAGCTCTCCGGTCCGGAATACGCCGAGCGGTTTGAGGATGAGCTGTACAAACGCAATATCGAATACAGCACCCTGACGTTTGTCACGAAAATAGACAAAAACGGCGACGGAGGCTTTACGGTGCATACCGTCGGCAGAAGCGGCGTTTCGATATTTACTGCAAAAGCGCTTGTGCTGGCTACGGGCTGCCGCGAGCGTACCGCCAAGCAGGTATTTATTCACGGTACGCGTCCTGCAGGCGTTTTCACGGCCGGAACCGCACAGCATTTTACAAATCTGCTCGGGCTTATGCCCGCCAAAAAATGCGTAATTCTCGGCTCGGGAGATATAGGACTTATCATGGCGCGCCGGCTTACGCTTGAGGGCGCAAAGGTTCTCGGCGTTTATGAGGCAAAGCCTACGCCGTCGGGACTTACGAGAAACCTGCATCAATGCCTGCACGATTATGACATTCCGTTGCACCTGTCGCACACCGTCACTCGCGTGTTCGGAGTTGACAGGCTCGAAGCAGTTGAGATTTCAAAGGTTGACGAAAATATGGCTCCGATACCCGGCACACAGAGCCGCGTTGAATGTGACACGCTGATTCTCTCGGTCGGATTGATTCCCGAAAACGAGCTTGCCGAGTCCGTCGGAGTAAAGCTTGACCCACGCACAAAGGGTCCCGTATGCGACGGCCAGTGTATGACGAGCATCGACGGCGTATTCAGCTGCGGCAACGCTTTGCACGTCAACGATTTGGTTGACTTTGTTTCGCAGAACGCCGAGCAGGCGGGAAAATCAGCCGCTGCTTATTCGGGCAGAGAAAGACGGCTTATTGAGATAATTCCGGGTGACGGCTTATTGTACGCAGTGCCGCAAAGGCTCAATCTCAACGAGGATAACAGTAAAACAGACCTGTATTTCCGCGTCCGCGAGGAGGAAAACAACTGTGTGCTTCATATTTACGCGGACGGTAAGGAAATACTTAAAAAGCGTTACGCATTTATGCGTCCGCCCGAAATGGAAAATCTCACGATTGATTTTGGCGCATGCGAATTAAACGAAAACAGCCGAGTGGAGCTTCGGCTGGAAAGACTCGGTAAAGGAGACGGTGTAAAATGACAAAAGAATTGGTTTGCATCGTTTGTCCCCGTTCGTGCAGAATGACGATTACATCAGACGGCGACGAGCTTGTTGTGACCGGCAACACCTGCAAAAGGGGCAAAGAATTCGCCGTAAGCGAAATGACCGACCCGCGTCGTACCGTTTGCACAACGGTGCGCACCGCCTTCCCTTCGGTACCGGTTCTGCCCGTTCGCGTATCGGGGCCGATTCCCAAAAACAGAATTTTCGACCTGATGCACGAGGTAAACCGTATCACCGTTTCAAAACGACTCGGACGAGAGGAAGTCGTTGTACCGAATATTCTCAATCTCGGCGTGGATTTGATTGCAACAAGCAATATCCTGAAGGACGAGAAGAAGCAACCTTAAAAAAGAAAGAGGGGAAAATCTTTAATGGAACAGTCACTTGTGCTGACCTTTGACGTCGGCACGCAGAGTGCAAGATGCTTGCTTGTCAATAAGAGTGGAGACTTTGAGGATAAGGAGCAGCAAAAATACAAGGTTCCTTATTTATCAAAACAGCCCGGATGGGCAGAACAGACCCCGGATTTTTATTTTAACATTATAGCCGAAATGTCAAAAAAGGTTATCGAGAGAAATGCCGATAAGCTTGACCGCATAACAGCCGTATGCCTTACCTGCATACGTGACACGGTGCTTTGCCTCGACAAAGACAAACGTCCGCTTCGCGACATAATATTATGGCTCGACGAGCGTGAGGCCGACGAGGACGGACAGATTCCGGCAGCAAAACGCGCATTGTTTTCGCTTGTGGGAATGGGAGAATCGGTAGATATGATTTACCGAGCCTCTACCGGCAACTGGATTATGCAAAACGAGCCCGAAATATGGGCCAAAACAGACAAATACGTTATGCTGCCGTCATATCTCAACTATCTTTTGACGGGCGAGCTTAAGGATTCCGTGGCAAATATGATAGGTCACGTACCGTTTGATTACAAAAACCGCCGTTGGATGAAACCCGGTGCTCTCACGCGCTGCGTGTGCAATGTTCCGTCCGAAAAGCTCTGTGAGCTTGTTCCGTCGGGCGAGGTTATAGGTAAAATCACAAAAGATGCGTCCGAAAAGACTGGCATCCCAATGGGACTTCCGCTTATAGCAACCGGCTCCGACAAAGGCTGTGAAACCATCGGTATGTCCGTTGTAAAATCAAACCGAGCAGCAATTTCCTTCGGCACGACCTCAACCTTACAGATGGCGGTTAAAAAATATTTTGAACCGCAGCCTTATATGCCGGCTTATCCGGCTGTTCCGAACGATATGTTCAATCCCGAATTCGAGGTCTATCGCGGATTTTGGATGATTTCGTGGTTTATAGAGCAGTTTGCCGCGAAGGATAAGGTTGACGCCGCCGAGGAGGGCGTTTGCATAGAGCGCTATCTTGACGATAAAATCAAGGATATTGAGGCCGGCTCCGGCGGACTTATTTTACAGCCGTTTTGGACTCCGGGCATCACGAACCCGAACGCGAGCGGCGCAATTATAGGCTTTTCGGATTTCCATACGCGTTATCATTTGTATCGTGCCATAATAGAGGGCATCTGCTTAGAGCTGTACCACGGGCTCGTTAAAATGCAAAAACGCTCAAGCGTCACGGTAGATGAGCTTTATGCCGGCGGAGGCGGCTCCAGCAGCCCGGTCGTATGTCAAATTGCCGCAGATGTGTTCGGCTTGCCCGTACACCGTATTCAGACTCACGAGGCGAGCGCAGTCGGCTGTGCCATGGTCGCGTTTATTTCACAGGGCGTTTACGGTAGCTATGAGGACGCCATAGAGCATATGGTACATAAAAAAGACGTATTTATTCCGAACGAGGAAAACCACCGAACCTATATGAAAATTTACGGCAAGGCGTATTCTCACCTTGCCTCAAGATTAAAGCCAATAGAAAAATACCTACATCATTTTCAAACAGGAGGACACTGATAATGAGTACAAAACCGTATAAGGGCTTTGAGCCTAAATGGATGCTTCAGAGAGCACCTGAGAACAGCTATCGTTCAATTTTCCGCTGGGGCGACCCCGACTTCTTCAAATATCCGAAGGAGAGCCTTTACAAATATGTTAAAAAACGCTGCAATCTCAAGGACGAGGAGTTTATGCAGTATAATGACGATTTGGGTCTTGACCCCGTAAATCTCGGCGAAGAGCACGCTCCGAAGATTGACAAAAAGCACGTAAAGGCCATTGCCGCAATAGTCGGCGAAAAGAACGTCTCACAGAGCGACTACGACCGTCTCGCCGTTTCCTACGGACAGACAATGTACGATCTTCTCAGAATGCGTCACCGTCGTTTTGACTCTCTTCCCGACCTCGTTGTTTTCCCGGAGACAAGCGAGCAGATTGAGAAAATCGTAGCCTACGTCACAAAGAATAAAATACCGCTCTATGTTTACGGCGGCGGCTCGTCGGTTACAAGAGGCGTTGAGCCCATTAACGGCGGCGTTTCTCTTGATATGCGCCGCAACTTCAACAAGGTCATTAAATTCAATGAGACCGACCAGACCATTACCGTTCAGGCAGGTATGTCCGGACCAAAGCTCGAGCAAACGCTTCAAAACGCTCAGAGCCTTTTCGGCGCAAAGCGTCCGTACACCTGCGGTCACTTCCCGCAGTCGTTTGAATATTCCTCCGTCGGCGGTTGGACCGTCACACGCGGTGCCGGTCAGAACAGCACCTATTACGGCACCATAGCCGATATAGTTGTTTCTCAGAAATACGCCACACCGATAGGTAAAATCGAGACAAGTCACTATCCGAGAGAGGCAACGGGACCGAATCTCAATCAGGTCATGATGGGCGGCGAGGGCACCTTCGGCGTTCTTACCGAGGTCACGCTCAAGTTTTTCCGCTGGATGCCCGAAAACAGAAAACGCTTTTCTTATATGTTCAAGGACTGGCCGACAGCTATGCGCGCCGCTCGTGAAATGATGCAGTGTGAGTGCGGCTTCTCCTCTGTTTTCCGTCTTTCCGACCCGGAGGAGACTTCATTAATGCTCCATCTTTATAACGTTGACGAAACGCCGCTTGAGCCTCTTCTTGATAAATTGGGCTACAAGGACTTTGAGCGCTGTCTCTTCCTCGGATTTACAGACGGCGAAAAGGGCTTCTCAAGAAACGTTGCGCATAACATAATGAAAATTGCCGTTAAGCACGGCGGAATCCCGATGACCGGCTACGTATGCAAGGGCTGGGAAAAGGGCCGCTTCAACGACCCGTATCTTCGCGATACACTCATGGATTTCGGCTTTATGATTGATACGCTTGAGTGCACGGTCAACTGGTCAAATATGGCTCGTGTTCACCGTGAGGTTCGTGAGGTTTGCCATAAGCTTCCGAACACAATCGTTACAACTCATATGTCGCATTGCTATCCGCAGGGCGCCAATCTCTACTTCATCTTTATGACTAAAATGCAGGACGAAGAGGAGTTCCGTGCTTATCACGCAACAATTCTCGACGCCATACAGAAGAGCGGTGCAGCCATCAGCCACCACCACGGTATCGGAAAGATGTTTGCCCCGTGGCTTGAGGGCTACCTCGGCGAAAAGGAATACGGCATAATCCGCACGCTTAAAAACTATTTTGACCCCGATTACCTTATGAATCCGGGCGGAACCATAGGCCTTGACCTTAAGCCCGAGGATAAAAAGTATTTACGTGAGCATACCGAGTATGTTGACGAGCTCAAGGACTGAAAAGGCTTTTGAAGCGCGGCTCAAAGCCGTAACGTCAAGCATAAACACATAAAATCAAGGCTTTCGTTTCAGGTGAGACGAAAGCCTTTTTATTGCCGTTCACAGAAAAGCTTACTTTTTGTATAAGCTTTCGGCATTTGCGGCTGTTGACTGTTTGCCGTCGTAATTATATAATAATTTATAACAAAATTTCGCCGCATATGTGATATGCCGCACAAACAAAGAGGTTCATCATGACAGATAAAAGCTATTCAATTATTTTCAGTAGCCCGACAGGCAACACAAGGCTGCTCGCCGACGCCATTCGCGACGCGCTGCCGGAGGAAAACTGCAATTATTTCGGAGTGTGCGAAAACGCCGATACACAATCCGACATTTTATTTATAGGCTTTTGGACGGATAAGGGAACCGCCGACAAGGCGACCTTGGATTTGCTCGAAAAGCTGAAAAATAAAAGGATTTTTCTTTTCGGAACGGCGGGCTTCGGCGGAGACGAGGAGTACTTCAAAGAAATCCTCGCAAATACAAAAAAGAGCATTAGTGGCAGCAACATCACAGTCGGTGAGTATATGTGTCAGGGAAAAATGCCGCAAACGGTCAGGGAGCGCTATATCAAAATGAAAAGCCTGCCGAATCCCATGCCGAATCTCGATATGCTGATTGAAAACTTTGACCGTGCTCTGTCTCATCCCGACGAAAACGATTTGAAAAGGCTGAGGCTCTCCGTGGAAAAGCTGTAATAAGAAGCGACAGCGCGACCTACCCCGCTAAGCTGTGCCGCGTATCATATTACTATTGATTTATTGTAAAAATAATGATAAAATATTCAGCGTAGCACGTAAGCAGGTGTAGTTTAATGGCAGAACATCAGCTTCCCAAGCTGAATACGGGGGTTCGATTCCCCTCACCTGCTCCAAAAACGGCAAGTATCATTTGATGCTTGTCGTTTTTTACTTTTTCACATTTTACTCTCGTCTCGCTTTTCTCTTTTCGCTCAACCTCTCCTCTCTTGCAGAGGAAGGTGATTTACCGTAAGGCAAGCCGGAGGGATTCTGCCTCCCTTGTAAAGGGAGGTGGGCCTCGTCAAGGCAAGCCGGAGGGATTTTGCGGAGTTATATGGAATTTAAATAGGAAGCAAATTACTTTTTAATCCCTCAGTCTACTCACTTCGTTCGTAGCCAGCTCCCTTTACAAGGGAGCCTGAATAATCCCTCAGTCCGCTCGCAAACTCGCGTCCGGCTCCTGACGGGAGCCCGTCCCCTTTGTCGCTCCGCGACATTTCCCCACACTGTGGGGAATCACCCTTTACAAGGGAGCCTATCAGAGTGCCGCGCCTTGTAAATAAAACCCATTAAAAAAGCTCCCCTAAGGGGAGCTTTTCGTTTTTATTCGCCGCCGGTACGTCTGAAAAGGTCGTTAATGTGTCTGAAATAATTTTTGTCTATACCGTCTATTGTTTCCTCGGTGGTTCTGAACTGCCAGTTGCCGAACGCTCTGCCGGGAACATTCATACGTGCGTCCGAGCCGAAGCCGCACATATCCTGATAAGAAATGACGGCAAGCTTTGCCGAAGAGCGCCACACGGTTTCGATAATCTTGCGGCAGGACGGGCTGTAATATCCGCCGTCACCCCAGTTATCGCCCGTAAATCCGCAGTAATCAAGCGCAAAGGCTCGCTCTTCGGGCGTTGCCTCCCAAAGCCACGCAAGCAGCGTTGTATTGTCGTGCGTGCCGACATATGCTACGGTATTCAGCGGATAGTTATGCGGCAGATGTGTGCTGTTTCCGCACGGGTCAAAGCCGAACTGTATTACACGCATACCGGGGAACCGAGTTTTATCAAGCAGCTGTGTGACGTCCTCACCGAACACGCCGAGATCCTCTGCAATAATAGGAACGTCTCCCATTTCTTCCTTTACGGCGTCAAAAAATTTCATTCCGGGCCCCTTGACCCATTCGCCGTTTTTCGCCGTTTTTTCGTCCGCAGGAACAGCCCAATATGACGCAAATGCGCGAAAATGGTCAATTCTGACCGTATCATAAAGTCGAAAAGCGTCCTTTATGCGGCTGAGCCACCAGGCATAGCCCGTTTTTTCAAGCACATCCCAATTATAAAGCGGGTTGCCCCAAAGCTGACCGTCCTTTGAGAAGTAATCGGGCGGAACTCCCGAAACTCTGCGGCGCACAAAGCTGCGCTCGTCTATCTCAAAAAGCTCCGTATTGCTCCAAACATCGGCGCTGTCGGTTGAGACGTATATCGGCATATCGCCGAGTATTTTTACGCCGTTTTCGTTGGCAAACTGCTTTATGCGGTGCCATTGAGAAAAGGCAATATACTGCTCGAATTTATAAAAATCGGCTTCGTCTTTCAACTCGTCTCTGTTTTTAAGCGCATTTTCGTACCGCGCGAATTTTTCATCCCACTCATACCATGGCTTGCCGCCGAATTTTTCCTTTGCGGCGCAAAACAGCGAATATGCTTCGCACCACGGGTTCTCCTCGCAGAATTTTTCAGTCTTCGCAGATACTTCGTTTTTCTTGTTTTGATACGCGATTTTTAAAAGCTCCCTGCGGCTTTTTGCGGCAAATTCGTAGTCCGCCGTGTAAGGCGAGCCGTAATATACGCTTCTTGCAAGGTCGTCTTTCGACACAAAGCCGTCATTTTTGAGCGTGTCCGGGTCAATCAGAAGCGGTGACAACGCAAATGCCGCCGGAGACGCATAAGGTGAGCCGTAAAAATCCGTAGGACAAAGCGGCAGCACCTGCCAATATGAAAACCCCATATCCTTGATACGGCGTATAAACCGTTTTGACTCTTCGCCCATTACGCCGATTCCGTATTTTGACGGGAGCGACGTGATATGCATTAAAACTCCGCCGGCTCTTGTGTTAAGCATTATATAATTCCCCTTTTTTGAGCTTCGTCTTGATTTATGCCGCTTTGAGATACTCCTCAAGGCACAGGCCGCTCTTATTCATCGCCTTTGCAGCCTCTTTGCCGACATAACGCCAATGCCACGGCTGATAATTCATACCCGTTTTGTCAGTTTTATTTTCGGGATAGCGCAAAATAAAGCCATAATCCTGCGCATTTTTTACAAGCCACGAAAACTCCTTTGTAGAGGCAAAATCGGAGCTTGCACTCACAATATCCATTGACAGACCGAGATTTTGCTCGGAATATCCGCCCGGCAAAATAAACGTGCGCGCCTTTGCGGCGGCGTCGTCATCGGACAAGCCCTGATTTTTATAATAATTCACCTTTCGGTTGTAATTATCGTTTTGACGTGAAACCGAGCAATACCCTGCATACGGAGTTAAAACGCAGCCGTCCTTCTTTGCGGCGTCGTACATCTCTTGATACGCTTTAACAACTCTCGAATCAAGCTGCACGCTGCTTCCGCTTATCGCGTTTGCAAGCGACGGCACATATCCGTCGGGCAGCTTATGCCCTGCATTAACAAGCGTGAGCTCCCAATTGCCCGAGTTCGGGTCTACGGTTTGGGGATTGTTAAAATCGGCTGCCGAAGCCGTAACGGGCGGTGCCGATGCGGTCGTCTCCGGAACGGTTTCGGGCTCGGTCGTCTCCTCTGTGGTTTCCTCCTCCGATGTCTCCTCCTCGGTAGTGTCCTCCTGCGTGGCGGGCTCGTCGAGTCTTGCCTCAAGCCTCTCAACTGCTGGGTCCTTTACCTCTCTTTGCCCTATCGTAAGCTCACCGACCATAAGCCCCGTCATTATAACGGCCAAAATTACAAACAGCAAAAATTTTCTTTTTACCGTCTTTTTCAATCTGACTTTTTTCTTCATATTTCGCGTCCTTTTAAAATCTCTTCTTGATATTTTAAAATGTTTACGTCGGATTGTCAATCAAAAGGCGCATTTCGGCGACAAAATTCAGCCGACGGAGACTTTTTTCTCGTCAAAGTAAACGAAACCGTCAATCCACACATTGATTTTTTATCTTTAAGGCACTCCGACAATGCACAAAAAAGACCCTGCGGATTTTACTCTGCAAGGTCTTTTTCCTGTTATGGTTTAAAAATTGGGGTTGCCCAAAATCAAACTCTGATTATTTGTTCTTCTCTGCAATTGCAGCCTGAGCAGCAGCAAGACGAGCAATCGGAACACGGAACGGTGAGCAAGATACATAGTCGAGGCCGATCTTGTGGCAGAACTCAACAGAAGACGGGTCGCCGCCGTGCTCACCACAGATACCGCAGTGAAGTGACGGACGGGTAGCTTTACCGTTCTTAACAGCCATTTCCATGAGCTGGCCTACGCCGACCTGGTCAAGCTTAGCAAACGGATCACTCTCGAATATCTTCTTGTCATAGTAAGCACCGAGGAACTTACCTGCATCGTCACGGCTGAAGCCGTAAGTCATCTGAGTAAGGTCGTTGGTACCGAAGCAGAAGAACTCAGCTTCCTTAGCGATGTCGCCTGCGGTAAGAGCCGCACGCGGAATCTCTATCATGGTACCTACTTCATACTTCATATCGGAGCCGGCAGCTGCAATTTCTGCATCTGCAGTCTCAACAACGATGTCCTTAACATATTTAAGCTCTTTAGCGTCGCATGAAAGCGGAATCATAATTTCGGGAGCAACAGTCCAGTCCGGATGAGCCTTCTGAACGTTGATAGCGGCGCGGATAACAGCCTTAGTCTGCATCTTTGCGATTTCCGGATAGGTTACTGCAAGACGAAGTCCGCGGTGACCCATCATCGGGTTAAACTCGTGAAGAGAAGCGATGATAGCCTTGATCTGCTCAACGGTCTTGCCCTGAGCGTCTGCAAGCTTCTTGATGTCAGCTTCTTCGGTGGGAACGAACTCGTGAAGAGGCGGATCGAGGAAACGGATTGTTACCGGGCAGCCCTCAAGTGCTTCATAGAGCTTTTCAAAGTCGCTCTGCTGATAAGGAAGAATCTTATCAAGAGCAGCTTCTCTCTCTTCAACGGTGTCGGAGCAAATCATCTCTCTGAATGCGGCAATTCTGTCCTCTTCAAAGAACATATGCTCTGTACGGCAAAGGCCGATGCCCTCAGCGCCGAGTTCTCTTGCCTTCTTAGCGTCAGCCGGAGTATCTGCATTGGTACGAACCTTGAGGGTTCTGTACTTATCAGCCCAGCCCATTATTCTGCCGAAGGTGCCTGCTATGGTAGCGTCAACAGTCGGGATAATGCCCTCATAGATGTTGCCGGTAGAACCGTCTATTGAAATGTAGTCGCCCTCGTGGAATTCCTTGCCTGCGAGAGTGAACTTCTTATTTTCTTCGTCCATATCGATAGCTGTGCAGCCCGATACGCAGCAAGTACCCATACCGCGTGCAACAACGGCAGCGTGTGAAGTCATACCGCCGCGAACGGTGAGAATACCCTGAGAAGCCTTCATACCGGTGATGTCCTCGGGAGAGGTCTCAAGACGAACAAGAACAACCTTTTCGCCTCTCTCGTTCCACTCCTCTGCATCCTCTGCGGTGAATACTATCTTACCGCAAGCAGCGCCGGGAGAAGCACCGAGACCCTTGCCGAGCGGAGTAGCTGCTTTAAGAGCTGCTGCGTCAAACTGCGGGTGAAGAAGAGTATCAAGGTTACGCGGGTCAATCATAGCTACCGCTTCTTCCTCGGTTCTCATACCCTCGTCAACGAGGTCGCAGGCAATCTGAAGAGCTGCCTGAGCTGTTCTCTTACCGTTTCTGGTCTGAAGCATATAAAGCTTGCCGTGCTCAACGGTGAACTCCATATCCTGCATATCTCTGTAATGATCCTCAAGGGTCTTGCAAACATTTTTAAACTCTGCAAATGCCTCGGGGAACTTCTGCTCCATCTCTGTGATGTGCATGGGAGTACGAACGCCTGCAACAACGTCCTCGCCCTGAGCGTTTGTAAGGAACTCACCGAAGAGGCCCTTAGCGCCGGTAGCCGGGTCACGTGTGAATGCAACGCCTGTGCCGCAATCATCGCCCATGTTGCCGAATGCCATTGACTGTACGTTAACTGCGGTACCCCATGAATACGGGATGTCGTTATCACGGCGATAAACGTTTGCACGGGGGTTGTCCCATGAACGGAAAACAGCCTTGATAGCGCCCATGAGCTGATCCTTGGGATCGCTCGGGAAATCCTCGCCTATTTTAGCCTTATACTCATCCTTGAACTGCATAGCGAGCTTTTTAAGGTCGTCGGCGTCAAGCTCTACGTCCTGAGTTACGCCCTTTTCCTTTTTCATAGCGTCTATAAGCTGCTCAAAATATTTCTTGCCGACTTCCATAACAACGTCGGAATACATCTGAATAAATCTTCTGTAGCAGTCCCAAGCCCATCTCGGATTGCCTGACATTTCGGAAATTGTGTTAACAACCTCCTCGTTAAGGCCGAGGTTGAGGATTGTGTCCATCATACCGGGCATTGAAGCGCGCGCACCGGAACGAACCGATACGAGAAGCGGATTTTTCTTATCGCCGAACTTTTTACCGGTGATGCCTTCCATCTTTACGATGTACTCGTTTATTTCAGCCATGATCTCGGGATTGATCTCGCGGCCGTCCTCATAATACTGAGTACAAGCTTCTGTTGTGATAGTGAAGCCCTGCGGTACCGGAAGACCGATGTTGGTCATTTCGGCAAGGTTTGCGCCTTTACCGCCGAGGAGCTCACGCATGTTAGCATTACCCTCTGAAAAAAGGTAGCAATACTTTTTTGCCATTGAGAATACCTCCAATTATAAATTACAGTGTTAATGGCTGCCCTCGCTTTAAAGCTATGGGCATTATAAACCGCTTGATATTATAACAGAAAAAATACGGCATTTCCATAGTTTTTGCGAATTTTTTGTATTTCGGCGAAATAAATTAAGCACAAAATATAATTTTGAGCATTTTAGGGGAAAATATGCAAGTTTCACGCCGTTTTTTGCGCCTAACAACTGCGCAAATCAAAAAGGAGCCGTAAAAATTACAGCTCCTTTCGGAAATGAAATTATACAAGACCCGCGTACATCTTTAAGATGTACTCCGCGTCAAAGGTTGAAATATCGCCGCTGCGGTTTGCATCCGCAACATATTTAGCCGTAGGGGACAGCTCCTCCATACCGTTTACGTATCTTAAAGCAAGCCTTGAGTCAACGGGCGTTATGCTGCCGTCAAGGTCCACGTCGCCGAACTTTGCCGTAAGCGGAGCCACGTAGTGAGTTCCCGCATTATAAACGAGAAACTGCGGATACTCAGCCCAAGTGTCAACGGTCGGCTGCGTTTTCGCCGTCATCGCCCGCACATAAAGGTCACAGCCGTTTTTGCGGTAATCAAACATCGAATGCCCGTAATTCTTTATAAACCAGGTGTTTTCGGGAAACATACACGAGGAAGCGTCGATAATGCCGTCCTCGGAAAGACGGTTGTGCCCGTCTTCCCTCGCCTGAACGTAATCGTCGCCGAGAGTCGTTTTAAGACGGGCGCAGGTGGCACCGCCGCTTGTACGGTTTGTCTCTATAACTCCGTCGCTCGTGTAATCGGCGGTAGGCGTAAACGGCGCTATATAAAGATTGTAGTTTGAGAATATGCAAACAGAAGTGCCGCTTGCCTTGGCTCTCTGTAAAATCGAAGAAATATTCGCCTGTATATTGTGTATCTCGTCGATTTTTCTCTCAAAGGTCGCCCAGTTGGCAGCTATCACGGAAGTCGAAACGCCCTTTTGCTGCTGATTTTTCTCCATATACGCCTTCATTACGGCTTTTGCGTCATTATAGTATTCATCGGGTACAAACGCCCAAAGACTCGGCGTGTAACCGAAGCCGGGAACAAGGCACTCGGTAAAAATGCGGTCCTTGTAGGTTCTGCCGCTGCCGTCGGGAAGCTCGGTCTCGAGGAAGCCCTCAAGCTTCGGCACCGCAAGCTGCAAAAGCTTGAGTGTGTCAAGAACCTTGCCGAGAGTGTCGGAATTCATACTCTGATTTATAAACGGGATAAGCTCATCTGTGCCGATAGCTATCTCGCCCTTAAAGAGACATCCCACCATATCAAGCCCCGTAAATGCGGAATTTAGCATGGTTATGTTTGAGACGTCGTCACAGCCGTAAAGTCCCAAATACGAAGCCAAAACCGCTCCGCCCATACTGTGTCCGGCAATCGACACCTTGTCAACGTGCTTATCCGCCTTGATTTTTTGAACGTACGTGTTTATGTCCGCTGCAAGCTCCTGCATGGATTTATGCCAAGTAAGACCGTAAACGTAAACGTTGTCGGCACCGACTTCGTCGCAGCACGCGTCGACTATATCCTTATCAAAGACGTCTGCCCTTGTGACCTCATCAAGTCCGTATTGCGATACCGGCTCGGTATATTGGTCTATAACGGTGACGTCGGGGTGCTTTGCCGTGCCGTCGGGATTGCACGAAACCGGCTCGAAAAGATTGTTTGCTATTTCCACTATTCCCGTGCAAAACGTTTCATAATCTCCCTTTAGAAACGCGCCGAGCGGAGCTATGGCGTTTTTCGCCGCTTCAACTATTGCGTCCTGCGACGGCCCCCAAACCTGATTTCCGTCGCCGTCCACCAGCGCATATTCGCTGAAGCCGGCTATTATCAGGATAGGCGTAACCTTATCCTTGGGCTCTGCGGCTGCCGCGGGAACAAAGCAAAGAACTGTCATGGTCAGTGCCAAAAGCACACTGACAAGCTTTTTCATCCTGTTTTTTGACATAATTATTCTCCCCCTGCTTTAAACAATTAAGTAGATATTACCATAATTATATCATTTTTGCAATATTTTTTATACAATCAGCTCATAAAATCCGTCTCGACCCTTTTAATTGACGTTTCGGGCGAATATGTCCATTTATCTATGTGACCGTCACTTATAAAATAATCCGCCGCCGGACTTTTGCCGTCTCCGGTAAAATAGTCCACGATAATAAGCTTTATTTTCATCCTTTCGGGATTTATGCTTTTTATGTAAACCGCGGCACTGTCGCCTGCGCGCGGCCCTGAGGCACATTCGGCAAGCCCTGCAAGATTGGGCGCAAGCTCCACGAATATACCGTAATCCTCCACAGAGCGTATTACTCCGGGCACGGTTTCTCCGGGCGCGAATTTTGAAGCGTTTTCCTCCCAAGTGCCGAGCAGCTCCTTTTGCGACAAGGTGATTCTGCCGTTTTCGTCTATCGATTTCACAACTGCCTTTATATCCTGATTAACCGAAAAACGAACACACGGATGAGGTATGCGCGACACCGAGATACCGTCTATCGGCATAAGTGCCGAAATGCCTGCGCCTATGTCGCAAAACGCGCCGAACGGCTCAAGGTGCGTCACGCGCGCGTCGATTATATCGCCCGGAATGAGTCTTGAAGTATAATTTGCCGCGCACTCCTCTTGGAGCTTACGGCGGCTGAGCAGAGCGAATGTCTCGCCCCTTTCATTCTCGGAAAATCCCGTTATCACAAAGTCAACGGGCTTATTAACGCGCGATATTATGGCTATGTCGCGAACCGTGTTATCTTCAATCCCCATAGCGCATTCCTTGCGCGGCATAAATCCCTTCATACACCTTAAATCCACATCGAGATTGTGTCCGCGGTCGCAGAGAACCGCGCGCGCCTCAAGCGATTCTCCCGACAAAAAGGCGTTTTTGAGCTCCGCCGGGCTTGAAAGTCTTTTTTCGACGGCTTCAATGTCTGCGCGTGCACCCTCGGGGTAATATTTTTTCATAATTCTCACCTGCTTTGTTTACACTATGCCTGCCGCTTTATAAACACCGTGTCCCTTATGGCAGGTACAACACTATATGTATATGCGGCAGCTCTTCGGTTGAGAATTAACGCGCGATTTTATTTTAGCCCGGCAAGCCTCCGGTTTTGCCGCGACGCAGAACGAAGCGAGCCGCTCAAAACCGTAATAAACAAAGTCCGGAAAATGCAAAAGTGCCGCAAACACGAGGTTTGCGACACTTTTTTACACCATATTCAAATATCACTTTTTAGCCTGCTTTGAGTACTTCTTGAGATATATAAATCTCATAAGTCTTGTCTCAACGGGGTTTATGGGCTTGCCTGCCTCAAACAGTCTTGCGCCGACTGCGGTCTTGCAGCCCTTATCCATTACCATTTCAACCGCTGCGGCATCATATTCGCTGCCCGATACGCAAAGCGCACCGTTGTTGTTAAGAAGAACGCCGTTTCTGCCCTTAAGAGCCTTTACGACCTTCTTAGCGGTCTTTTTGGTGCTGTTGGGATTAAATGTTACCGAGCGAACGGTTGCGCCGACAAGCTGTGCAAAATCGTCAAGAAGCGGCTTTATTGTTTTGCCCGACTTAGACATTGCGACTTCCGCCGGAGTCTTGGTGTGCATAATGAAGTTTACGTCCTTGCGCTTTTTATAGATGGCTCTGTGCATTTCAGCCGAAGCCGGATAATCATTGCCTGCTACAAGCTCACCCGTTTTAATATCTATTCTGACTATCGAGCCGTCGCCGTCTACGGCACTTATATTAAATACGCTGCCGTCACGTTCGCTGTTGCACGGCTCAAATACCGGAGCCTCCTTGGCACTCGAGTCAAAGAGAGTGCCGATATACTCGGCTACGTCGCCTAAGGTCTCGGCTACCTTACCGGTGATGAGACGGTATCTGTTTTTAACGGTAGTTTCGCAGATCTTTTCGAGCTCTGCCGCCACCTTAAACGCCTCGTCGTAATCCTTACCCATGCAAAGAGCACCGTGGTGAGCCATAATTACGGCCTTGGAGTCCGAACGCTTTATAGCCTCGACAACACCCTTGCGAAGCTTGCCGGTTCCGGGAAGTCCGTATGCCGCAATCGGGACATTATCGCCGACTATTTCGGCCGACGCGGGTTCAACCTCGTTTATATCCATACCGAGCGCACTTATGACGGACGCCTGCATCTGATGCGTGTGAATTACGAAATTAACCTCGGGGCGAAGACGATATGCCTCGGCATGAATGCCCTTTTCCGAGGACGGCTTAATGTCACCCTCATAGCTGCAATCGTCGATATTAACAACTACTATTTCGTCGGGAGTAAGAGTTTCATAGGGACGTCCGCTCGGAGTAATAACGAATCTCTTATCGTCTACTCTGCATGAAATATTACCCCATGTTCTCGCGATAAGGCCGTATTCAACAACCTCTATACCGGCTTTAATGACGAGCTGTTTTGCTTCCATTATATCCATTGTATTCACCTCTTCGTTATTTATAACAAAGCGGGACAGACGGAAAACCCGTCCGCCCCGTTTTCTTGGGATTAAATTCAGTCAGCCTTAACAGCGACGTTTTCAAATACTCTGTCGAAGCAAGCAAGAGCCTGGTCGATCATCTTAGGAGTATAAGCGGCTGAAGTATAAAGACGGCTGCCTGCGAGAGTTACAAGACCCTCTGCCATATAAGCTGCGCCCATATGCTCCATTTCCTTCTGTCTTATGCCGGTCTCGCCGAGAATTGCCGGGATTTCCCACGGTTTCTTCCAGTTAATCTGATAGTGCATTGTGCCGACTGTCTCAAGGTGGCAGATAGAGCCGGTGTTCCAAACTACGAAGGGAAGACCGTGCTTCTTAACGAGCTCTTTAAGACCCGCACAAATTCTGTCGCCCATCTGACCTGCCTTCTGGCAAGCGTTGGTTCTTTCAATTTCTTCAAGAGTGAAGTAACCTGCGCAGCATGAAAGCGGGTTAGCGGTCATTGTGCCGCCGACAAGAGCCTTGTGGATCTTCTTACCGCTCGAATCAAGGCCTGCACCGAGATACTTCATGTACTCTCTCTTACCGCCGATGCCGCCTGCACCCGGATAACCGCCTGCAATAACTTTACCGAATATAGTAAGGTCGGGCGATACACCGAAGTAACCTTGAGCACCTGCCATACCGATACGGAAGCCTGTAACAACCTCATCGAATACGAGGAGTGCGCCGTATTTGCGGCAAAGACGCTCAACGCCCTTAACATATTCAACGGTGATGGGGGTAGTCCCGCTCTCGGGGCCTACCGGCTCCATATAAACGGCTGCTGTGCCGCCGCGGAACTGGTTGAGTCTGAGCTTTCTCTCAAGCTCGTCAAGATCGTTCGGAGTAGTCTCCTGAATGAACATGAAGCAGTTGAGCGGAACACCGTGAGCCTGTGTGAACTTGGTACCGTTTACGCGGATACCGTAAGCCATCTGATCTGACCAGCCGTGGTAAGCGCCGCCCATCTTTATGATGTTCTTATGCTTTGTAGCAAGTCTCGCGATACGAGCCGCACCCATGCAAGCCTCGGTGCCCGAGCCCATCATACGGAACATATCAACGGTTTCAACGCTGTCGGAAATCTTTTTGGCGAGCTTGTACTCAAACTCGTGGAAAAGTCCGGTTGAGGGACCGCAAGTATTAAGGAGGTCGATGACCTGCTCACGAACAGCTTTCGGGTTGGAGCCGAGAACAGTCGGGCCGCCTGCCTGAAGGAAGTCAAAATACTTGTTGCCGTCAACGTCATAGAGATATGCACCCTCTGCCTTTGTGAAAACAAGCGGGAAGGGATAGTTGAAAGCAAGGTTATGCTGAACGCCGCCGGGGATTATCTGGCGAGCTTCCTCAATCTGTGCTTTTGATTTGAGGCACTTTTTGTTGTAATACTCATCCTCGTATTTTTTAAGAGCCTCCGGCTTGATGGTGTAAATCGGCTTTTTAATAAGCTCATCAAGCTCTTTGTTGACTGCAACAGCGTCATTGTACTCCGAAATTGCAAATCTTGTGTCCATATCGTGACCTCCGTTTAATAAAATTAACGAAACGGTGCTGCGCAAAAGCGGCGCACCATAGATAACCACGTGTAGTGAATTACCGTTCACTTGTAATTATAGCACAAAAAAGACTCTTGTCAACGCAAAAATACGACGCGGCAAACAAATCGAACTCAAAATTGCGGACGTTTAGATGTTTTTTAACTATTATTTGAATTTGTTAAACTAAACAGCCGCGAATTTGAAAAAATGACGAATACATCTGTGGGGTGTAAATGAGCAACTACACAATATATTGATGATTACTCCGTCAAAATAAATAATCAATGTGTTAATTATTCGTCAATCTGCCGAAATTTCGAAATTGCGGCAAAAATCGAGGATTTTTTGCATAAATGTCTCTTTCGACTGCCGAATTTACATTTCAGCCGCTTTCAGGCTACATCAAATAGGGTGATTCCCCACAGTGTGGTGAAATGTCAAAAGGCTCCCTTGTAAAGGGTGATTCCCCACGGTGTGGGGAAATGTCACGAAGTAACAAAGGGGACAGGCTCCCGTCAGGAGCTGTCTGCGAACGAAGTGAGTAGACTGAGGGATTTAATAGGCTCCCTTGTAAAGGGAGCTGGACGCGAGTCCACGAGCGGACTGAGGGATTATTCAGGCTCCCTTGTAAAGGGTGATTCCCCACGGTGTGGGGAAATGTCACGTAGTGACAAAGGGGACTCTCTCCCGTCAGGAGCTGGCTGTGAGCAACGCGAACAGACTGAGGGATTATTCAGGCTCCCTTGTAAAGGGAGCTGGCTACGAACGTAGTGAGTAGACTGAGGGATTAAAAAGTAATTTGCTTTCTATTTAAATTCCATATAACTCCGCAAAATCCCTCCGGCTTGCCTTCGGCAACCCACATCACTTTACAAGGAGGCAAAAAGCGGATTAAAGGTCACGCACATTCTTTTTAAATTCCGTAAATTCCTATGAAATCCCTCCGGCTTGCCTTCGGCAACCCACCTCCCTTTTCAAGGGAGGCAATGGCGCAGATGACTGAGGGATTGTTTAGGCTCCCTTGTAAAGGGAGCTGGCTGTGAGCAACGCGAACAGACTGAGGGATTAAAAAAAATACTACCTATTTAAAACTCATACACCCCCACAAAATCCCTCCGAGTTGCCTGCGGCAACCCACCTCCCTTTTCAAGGGAGGCAAAAAGCTTCCAAACTGCTTTGGCGAGGCTTGCTCTCTGCAAGGGAGGCTGAAAAGTAAAAAGACGAAAACGGAAGTGGAAAACGAATAGTGAAAAGGGCGGGCAGGGGTGTGTGGAAAGCTCCTCATATGACACACAAAAAAAGAATAGGCATACAGCACCTAAATTAAGTACAAAAACAGAATAGGCACACGATATCAGAATGGGGTACAGAAACGGAATGGTGCACAAAATGCAAAACAGAGCACAAAAAAACAGAGCAAGGCGAACCTTGCTCTGCTTATAATTGTTAATAAATCGGATCGATTGCTACGTGAGCGTCAGATCTCAACCCAACCCGAGTCGCCGCCCTCTACGGGGCCGGTGCCTATGGAGATTGTGATGATATCATCAAGCTCGTATGCAGAAACATCGAAATCCGGTGTTTGATAAACCTGTTTCATTGAGATTTAATCTCCTTTCAAGATATAATAATAAATTTTAATGTCGGAACGGAATATTCAGTTTTGAACAGCCGAACCGATAGTAAAGTTTCGCTGTGGTTTCTTGGTAAAATTCAATTACTGAGCTTTCCAAGCAGCAACAGCAGCATCATATCCTGAAGCAACTTTAGCAGTTACAGCTGCGGAATACCAAACATAATGATCGGCAGTACCGTCATTGTAGCATACATAAGCGATGCAGTCAATATCAGTTGCCTGAGAAGCATGAGAGATATTCTTGACGATTGCGCCGAAGTATGCATCGGAAGAAGCGTTTGCCTGACTTACATAGTCGGTAGAAGCAGCCTTCCAAGCTGACGGAAGTGCGGTGCCTTTTTCAACTGCTGCCTTAGCATCAGCTGCATCGGCAGCGCCTGTGTTGGCAGCAATGAAGCCAACGCTCTTAATTGTATTGCCGTTTGAGTTCATAGCAGCGAAGTCAGCAGCTGTGATAACCGAAGTAAGTCTGAACTGGAAGAGATCATCCGGAGCAGTTGTCTTATCGCCTGTGAACTTAACCTGAGTCTTATACTTAGCTACAGCATAAGACGGAGCTGACGGCATGTTAGCAAGGATATTACCTTTTGCCGCACTTACTTTATCGTGAGGAATAACTGTAGGGTTAGCGGTAGTACCAGCGGTCTGCTTCAAATACTGAGCTGCATTAGTACTCGAGTCACACATTGCAATATTGATGTTGCCAGCCGCGATTGCAGCTGCATCACCGGTTACGTCAAATGTGATTGACATTTCAGGTACAGAAATGCCATTAGCTTCTTCTGTGATCTTTACACCCTTTTTAGATGTAGCACCAAGGTTAGGACCGTCGGCAAGAATCTGCTGCATAACACCGCTGTTATACAGCGCTTTGTCTGCATCACTCATTGTTGAGTTGCTCATACAAGTGGCGGCAAACTTTGCATTGATGTTAGGTTTAGTAGCATCCTTTGCATAATTTGCAAGGTCTCCCAAGAAAACACGTGAAGAAAGGTCAGGAGTATAAACATTGCTGTCATACAAGAGACATGTACGTGAGTCAGAGAAGAGGAAGTTGTCGAAATCCGCTACTTCGAATTTTAATGTAACCGTAACTTTTGCGCCTGGTACGATTTCAGATGCTTTCTTATCTGATTCAAGTACAAGACCGAAAGTTTTTCCGGTATCAATAGCGAAAGAACTGATTGCGACTGTGCTTAAGAGCATGACTACAACAAGAGCAATACTTAAAATTTTCTTCATCTTAAGCATAAATTAATCTCCTATTTGTAAAAATTGATTGATTAAAAGGACATTACCAAGCAGTATTGACGTTACCGGCAATCACATTCTGGTCAGGAAGAGTTTCGAGCCAAGCATCGTGTGCTTCAATAGCAACTGCATCAGTACCATCAACCGCACCGTCGCCGTTTACATCTGCTGCATAATATGCTGCAGTATCTTCATCTATTGTTTCAATCCAAGCATCATGTAATTCGACAGCAACCGCATCGGTACCATCAACTGCACCGTCGCCGTTTACATCGCCGAAGTAAATGAATACATAGGTTGCAACTACTTTGCCACTGTCATCTTTAAGAAGGATGGTAGCTCCGGTAGTCATATTACCCTGATCGTTGGCAACTACTTCAATAGAACCTGCCTTTGTAGTAACATAATCCTCAATGTTTGCGCCATTAATGGTATCTATACCGAATACACAGCCGGCATAGTCGCCCGAGCCAGTGCAAAGGTCTTTTCTGATAACCGCACCGTTGCCTTCTTCGGTAAGGATAAGTTCCGGATCAGCTGCAGCAGCAGCCTTCATTACCGGGAATGTAAGTTTCTGACCTGTGGTATAAACCGTAGAGGTTACATCAGAGGTCTTGTAGGAACCTACATAGAGTTTACCGCCGAGATTGGTCATTGTTTTCTGATCGTTAAGCACACCGAAAGCGGCCGCAGTATCGGAAATGGCCTTAGAAGCGGTAAATGTGAGGGTCGAAAGTACGACGCCGTTTGCCTTCTGAGCAACAGCTCCGCCGGCAACCTGCGGTAATACGCCGACATAGACATAAGTCTTGCCGCCCGCAGCAGCATCATTTACGACCGTCTTTGTTGCATCGCCTGCACCGAACAGCGTTGAAGCGGTTGTGCCGCTTACAAACTTAACAGCACTTCTGTCATACTGAACAGGAACAGAAACCGTTGCAGCATAATAATCTGTGGTTAATTTTACGGTAACCCTGACTGTATCGCCTGCGCTATATGACGCCTTGTCAAACGATAAAGCGATAGTGCCGTTTTCTGCGACACCGGTATTATCATTTGCGAAAACGCCGACTGCAAGCACGCCAAGGAGCATAACTACAGATACAATAAGGCTAATAGCCTTTTTTGCCTTGGTCATTTTTTGCCTCCTTCTATTCTTAATCAATATTAAATATACACTTTTGAGAGCACAATGTCAATAATTTGTGAATAAAAATGGCACGCCGAAAGAAAATATCCCTTACGCTATCACAAATAAAGTTATTTCCTCGCGGGCTTACAAGCTTTGTACCGTTTTTTCACAAAACTATTCCGCCGCACTTTTAAAGTATATGCTCTAATCTTTTTAAGAATATCCCATTACATACGCCCTTGTGGGGGAGAAAACTCCCCCACCGGGTTTTAACTTAAGTAATTAAAGGAAATTACTTCTGAGCGATTGCAGTTCCGCCGTAAGCAGCGTCAACTACAAGGCCGTAGTTAGCGAGGTCAACCTTACCGGTAGCAAGGCCGCCTGCAGTCTTATAAGCGCCTGTGAGAGCAGTTTTGTTGTTGATTGCGAGGTCCATGGAGGAAGCATCGAATCCGTCAACAACACCGTCGCCGTTTACATCGCCGTAGATAACGACTGTGTAGATAGCAACCGGAGCACCGCTCGACTTAAGGCTGAGTGTTGCGGTAGCGCCTGTACCATAAAGGCCTGCAGCGTTAGCGGCAACATTAAGAGTTGTAGCCGAAGAATCCTTAGCCGTTACTCTTGCGAGTACGTCGTCGGCAGTAGCAAGCGAGCCGGGTGTTATTCCGGTGATGAGAGAAGCGTTCTCTGTTACGGAAACGCCCTCATTTGAACCCGCCGTGGTGGGAACTGCTACGTACTTGCATACGAACGGAGCCATAGCATTCTTGAGGTTTGTGATAACAGCGTCAATCTGAGCTGCTACAACGTTTGAATAGAAGCGGTCATTTGCAGCATAGTTTTCAGCGGAGCCGCTGTAAAGGTTTGCTGTGTTGCCCTTCTCATCGGTGTACTCATAGCCGAGTACGGAAACGAGCTTAGCATAAGCTTCGGTCTCTGTAAGACCGTCAGCCTTTGATGCGTCAAATGTATATGCACTGTTTTCAGTGAATATTGACTTAGCCTGAGCTATAACTGCCTCAAGCTCGGTGTAAGCACCTGCCTCGAGAGCAGAAGCCGATTTCGGCATAAGAGCGCGCTGAGCGATTTCAAGCTCATACTTAGCATCGAATACCTCGGACTGAAGAGCCTTTGCGTTGGCATTTAATGCCTCGGCAGCTGCAAGAGCCTTGGTGTATCTTGCATAAGAGCCTGCTGTGTAATCAGCCTCTTTGTAGCCCTGAGCCTTAGCGGCTTTGATTTCCTTATCAAGGAACTGCTTCTGAGTTGTAACCGCAGCGCCCTTCAGGAAGCTTGCATACCAAGCAATGTTCTTAGCGCTGTTAAGGATTTCAAGCTCCGAATAACTGGGAGCCTTGTAAGCCTTTACGGCATCCATATAAGCGTTCTGAGCTTCGGTTGAAGGAGCCTTCATGGAAGCTACGATAGCACTCTTATATGTAGCGTTTGCCTTGTTGGCAATAGCAGTAATTTCAGCCTCTGAAAGTGAGCTGCCGTCAATGTACTTTTCGGGAGCTACGGGGCCCTTGTAAGCGTCAATGATAGCGTTGCCGGCTTTCATTGCCTTTTCGTAAGCCCAATAAGCATAGAGGTCGAAGTTCTGATAGTTGATGTCGCCGGCAGCCTTAAGAGCAGCCTCAATGGGAGCCGGTGTAACGGTTGCGGAACCGCTTGTAGGTGTTGTGCTTGCTGTATCAAGAGCCTTAACGGCGGTTTCAAGAGCGGTTATGGCTGCAGTGAGATTGTCGTCACTGTAATTGCCGAGGTTAGCCTTCTTGAACGGGCCGTAAGCAATCTTAGCAGCAGCGGTAAGAGCTGTCCAGTAAGTGTCCCAAGCCTCTGCCGGATACTTAGAAGAATCGCGGTTAGCCTTGAACTCGCTGTCTACAAGAGTTTTAATCGGCATCGCATTGTAGTAATAGAGAGTGCCGAACGGGGCAGTCATGGTAAGAGTACCGTGACGTTTCCTGTATTCACCGTAAACAGTTACCGAGCTGTTACCGAGAGCATATGTGGCACCCGAGGGAACCGTCGCTGCGTCAACATCGGATTTAAGTCTGAGCGGGTTAACGGTAACAATACCGTTGGGATCGCCTGTCAAGAATTTCTGACCGACGAGAGCCTCTGCCTGACCCGAGGACTCAAAGTAGGTTGAATTATAAGCGGAAACAGAGCTTGCGTCGAACTTACAATCAGAATCTCTCTGGTTAGTCCAGGTTACGGCAATGTTTGAAATAGCAGAAGCAAGAGCCGATGCACTTGTTACAAGGTAATCTGTGGTGGTTTCACCCTTCATCTTAACTACCTCATATAAGTTTGTCTTCTTATCTTCCTTAGACCAAGGGGAGCCGACTGTCTCGGCTGTATCGTTGGTTGCATACTCAAAGGTAGTGGAAGTAATGTCGCCGTCGTAAGCAGTACCGTCCTTGAAGGTGAAGCTGTAAACAGCGGTTACCTTTACAAGGCTGTCTGTGGGAACTGCCGCGTTAAGAGTAACATCGGTGCTCTCATACGGTGAAAGAGTCGTTTCGCCGTTTTTGAGCATTTCGGTGTCGTTAACGGTAACAGACTTAAGAGTGAGCATATAAGGATGATCATATGTATCGCCGTGCTTTAAGAGCATACCTGCAGATGCGTTTGTTACCTTAAGAGTAGTATTCATCTGGCCGTTTGTAAGCTGTACATAGTTAAGTGAACCCTTATCTATTGTAAGCTTAGGCTCAGCATAGGACTGAGCGTTAGTAGTCCAGCCGAGGAAGAAGTTTACGAACGGAAGAGCTACGTCAAGAAGACCGCCTGATTGAACGGCATAGGCAATACCTGAAATCAATTTCTCTGCGAGGTCTGCAATAGAGCTCTTCTGAAGAATAGCGTCAATTGAATTGTAAGAATCGGCGATAAGAGCGGTGTTGCCGCATACCTTGCCGAGAACCTTGTTAAGGAGTTCTCTTACGATTCTGAATACTGCGGGATACATAGCCTCGGTTCTGAGAGTGCTGTTAGCAGGAATATTGAGTATGCCCGTAACGCTGTTTGTACCGAGGAGCTTGCTTACGTCAAGGTTGAGAAGGTTGTCGATAATGTCTTCTCTGAGAACAGTCTCAAGGAAGGTCTTACCGTCAGCAGCGGTTTCGTTGATTATCTTCTCAACAGGAAGAACGTCGCGGATAATCTTGTCGAGCTTAACCCACGGATCCTGTGCGGTAGCAAGGTCGAGGTCAAGGTCGCCGGTGTTGATGAGCTTCTGGAACTTCCAGCACCACTCGTTGTCAGAGGTGAGAGCCCAGTCGATTATCCAGTCAATGGTCTTTTCCCAAGCGCGTGTGTTCTTTTCGAAGTCTGCAAGCTTATAAGTCTTGGAGGCTTCAAATTGGTAGCCGCCAGCCTTATCGGAGCCGAGGTCGGCAAGCTTGGAGAGATACTTCATACCGATGTCGGTGCCCATGGTAAAGATAACATCGAGCCAATAGCCGCTGTCCTTACCCTTTACGAGGGTCTTCGAGTTGTAATCGGCATAAATAAGTGCGTCATAGTTGTAAGTCGGAACGAACTGAGTTGCAAGCTCACGAATTACGCAAGCGAGAAGAGCGGTTACGTTCTGTCCCTTGAGCTCGGCAGCCGACGGGAGAATTATCTGAGGCATAAGAGCCTTAACGCCGATTGCGCCGAGAGCGGTAACAACATCCTGATTGGAAGCGGACTTATCTACAACTGTGTCATAGTAGCCTGCATAAACAGTCTCATAGCCGGTACCGAAGAGATACTCGGGGTTATAAGCTGCTACATACTGAAGAGCCTTGCGAAGATTGGGAATGAGCTTTGTATTATCGCCCTTTGTCCAATTGATTGCAGCCTTTGCAGTATCCGAAAGCATTGTGTCGATTGCCTTGCCGACAAAATCGTTGAGTGCCGCAAGAACGGTGGTATAACCCGCTGCCGAAGCAGTAACGGAGCCGTTGTTTGCAGCTGTGGGCATAAACTCGTCAACGAAATCACCGGAGATGGTGTAGTTCCAGTTAATGAGCTTAGCGAACGAATTAGCGGTGGACATATCAAACTTGAGCCAGGTCTCTGTGAGACCGTCTTTGCTGACAAGGCGATAATAGCCATTGTCGTCGGAGCCTATTGTGAAGTCCGACCACTCCCAGTTGTATGTGCCGGCAGCCTTAGAATAGAATGCCTTTACATCTGACGGAAGCTTAGCGAGAACAGCGGTGGCCTCTGAAGCCTTGCCGCCGAAGAGCTCGGTCTTTTCAGCGCCGAACCACTGTGCAAGAAGCATCTTAACCGAACCGTTGAGAACAACGGGAGCAAGATCCTTAAATACATAGGGAGCTATCTGATAGAGAGCCGAAACAAGAGTATTGCTGTCAAGGTTGAAGATTTCCGAAACCTTACCGCTTGTGGCAAGTGAGGGAAGGAAGTAGCTGTCCTTAACGTAATATTTTACGTTTTCGCCGGTAGCGTTAGTGTAAACATAAACGCCTGTGCCGGTGCCTTCCATATCGGTTTCTTCGGTCTTATAATACTTCTCTTCCTGAGCTACATATATCTTCTTGTCGGTATCATATTCGAATACCTCGATGTACGCGCCCTTAGAGTCTGAGCCCTTAACATAATAATTGCGAAGGCCTGCTTCAGCGCTTGTCGGAAGAGCAATGTGATTGCTTACGCAGTTGCCGGAAGCGTCTTCTTTATAAGAAGTATAGCTCTGCGGCTTAGACATAGCGTTGATGAGGACATTCTTGATAAGAGTGTCGGGATTTTCGGTTGTTGTTGAATAAGTGTTGATGAGCGTCATGTCATCGTCAACTCTTGCAAACAACGGATAAACAAGACCCTTTACAAGGCCCGGAATATCGGAGAGGTACTTGTTAACGGCGGAAATATCAACAAAGTTGCCGATAACGCCGACGTCAAGCTTGCCGTCGTTGATAACCTTTTTAACGAGACCTGCGTTGTCGTTGAGAACATTGGCAAGACCGTTAACTATGTCGAGCTGAGCGTTGTTTTCTCTTGTCATGCCCGACGGCCAGTTTTTAAGGTTAGCGTTTTTAACTATGCCGAGCAAGCCGCTGAGAAGCTTAACAGCTCCGCTGTTAAGAAGAGACTTAACGTTGTCGATGGTTCCGCAAAGAGCATTAACCGAGCGAAGGTCGATGTTGAGCTTAAGGGAGCCGACGCTAAAAACCTCGCCCATGTTTATGTTCGCGGCAGCGAGGGTAACATCAAGGAAGTCAAATACGACTGACATTCTCTCTTCGGTAGAGAGCCTTGTTACCGCGCCGTCCGGGCTGTATGCGTCAAGAGCGGTAAGCTCTTCGCCGCTACGATAATTGGTCTTAGCAGCAAACGCCATTACGGACATAGTTGAGAAAATCATGACAACTGCCAAGATGACACTTAACAATTTGGTAGATTTTTTCATACGTGTTTTTTCCTCCTAAAAAGATTTACATTAAAACCATGTATGCGTACCCGATTTTTTCTGCGGGCGGCACTCCCCGCAACAATTCCTCGCACAAAATCCGCTGTACTTCTGACCGCTCTTTGATTTACAAGAAAGCAAACCGATTTCGGCACGTTAACTCGGTCGGTTTCCACCGTTTCCACTTCCGTAAAAATGAATCGGTGGAAAACTGATGATACACACCCGAGCATATTACCGTAGGATGTGTATCAAAACGGGATGGAAACTGCACGGTAAATCAGCCGTGCGGCAGCGCTCCCTCAAAAAAGGGGGCACTTCGCCCTATTACACCATTCCTATGGTTAGTTAAAGTATAGGGTTTTAAACGAAAAAAGTCAATAAATTGTTCACACAAATTTGTTGATTTTCTGTATTGAACAAATAGAATTGTTATTTTTGGGCAAAAGTGGCAAACAAAATTGGCAATGTTGTTGTAAAATTATGAACAAATTGTTAACGTTTTCGAGTTTTGAACTTTTTGACAAGTATTGAACACGGTTTTGAACATTTTTACGGTATTTTCGGGTAAAAACAGAGGGCTTTTAGGCTCCCTCAAATAGGGTGATTCCCCACGGTGTGGGGAAATGTCGCGGAGCGACAAAAAAGGCTCCCTTGAAAAGGGAGCTGGCTGTGAGCAACGCGAACAGACTGAGGGATTATTTAGGCTCCCTTGTAAAGGGAGCTGTCTGCGAACGAAGTGAGTAGACTGAGGGATTGTTTAGGCTCCCTTGTAAAGGG
>PPYF01026887.1_pt1 | contig 42589 bp, 28 predicted proteins | sample 1559871 | NCBI WGS metagenome assembly PPYF01 (sample SAMN08240021, study PRJNA423297) | Human gut metagenome, whole genome shotgun sequencing project.
AAATCAATAGATTAAACGCCACTATAGGTATGACGTATATCCCATATTATCCCCTCAGCGCGTCCGCTGAATAGTTACAAAACCGGCAAACATGACAAAACCGGCGCCGGGACCCGGAAGCCCCGGCGCCGGCCGGATATTAGTGTATAGGAAAAAGGATTGTAGTGGTTGAGGTCAGGCCGCTCTCAGAGCACACCCTGAGCCATCATGGCGCGTGCCACCTTCATGAAGCCGGCCACATTGGCGCCTTTCACATAGTTGACGAAATCGGAGCCTTCCTCCTTGCCGTATTTCACACACTGCTCGTGGATGTTCTTCATGATGCTCTTGAGCTTCTCGTCGACCTCCTCGGCGCTCCAGGAGAGGCGCTCGGAGTTCTGGCTCATCTCAAGTCCGGACACGGCCACGCCGCCGGCGTTGGCTGCCTTTCCGGGGGCATAGAGGATCTTGGCGTCGAGGAATTTCTTGATGGCCTCGGGAGTGGAGGGCATGTTGGCACCCTCGCTGACGGCGAATGTGCCGTTGTCGAGGAGCGCCTGGGCGTCGTCGCCGTCGATCTCATTCTGTGTGGCCGAAGGCATCGCTATGTCGCACTTCACGTGCTTCCAGGGGCGCTCGCCGGGAATATACGTCACGTCGGGATATTTCTCCGCCACTTCGCGGATACGTCCGCGATAATAGTTCTTGAGCTCGAAGATGTAATCGAGCTGCTCCTCGGAGAAGCCGTCCTGCTTGATGATGGAGCCGTCGCTGTCGCTCATCGAGACAACCTTGGCGCCAAGCTCAGTGAGCTTGCGGGTGGTGTAGGTAGCCACATTGCCTGAGCCGGATACGGCCACTTTCTTACCCTTGATGTCGATGCCGCGCGTGGCGAGCATATTGAGAAGGAAATAGCAGTTGCCGTAGCCTGTGGCTTCGGGGCGGATGAGCGATCCGCCGAAGTCGAGGCCCTTGCCTGTGAACGTGCCGGAGAACTCGCGGGCCATCTTCTTATAGTAACCGAACATGTAGCCCACCTCACGGCCGCCTACGCCTATGTCGCCGGCAGGCACGTCGGTGTCAGGACCGATCTGGCGCCAGAGTTCGGCGATGAATGCCTGGCAGAAGCGCATGATCTCCATGTCGCTCTTTCCGCGGGGGGAGAAATCCGAACCGCCTTTGCCGCCGCCCATGGGGAGGGTGGTCAGGGAGTTCTTGAAAGTCTGCTCAAAGGCGAGGAATTTGAGGATCGACTGGTTGACGGAGGAGTGGAAGCGTATGCCGCCTTTATAGGGGCCGATAGCGTTGTTGTGCTGTATGCGGTAGCCCATGTTGTTGTGCACCTTTCCCTTGTCATCCACCCAGCTCACGCGGAAGGAGAAGATTCTGTCGGGTATGCAGAGACGCTCTATGAGATTCTCGGCCTCAAACTGAGGGTATTCGTTATAGACATCCTCAATGGTGCTTATAACCTCTTCAACGGCCTGCAGATATTCCGGCTCGTTGGGGAAACGGCGACGAAGGTCGGCCATCACTTCTGATGCTTTCATAAATCTATCTATTGAATTGTTTCTTGTTCTTTACCTGTAGATCTTTCCGCGTCGATAAGAATCGGCAGCGCATCGTGTCTCCACGATCTCACGCATGACGATAAAAGAAGCTTTTCGCGCGAAAACGCTGCAAAGTAACAAAAAAATATTCAATCACGCAACATTCTGCGATAAAAAATTAAAAAATGCTTACTTTTTTAAAATTCACTCCCCGTTTCATATCACTTCCGTCGCCATTCTCCCATGGCCGGAAGCATTATGTCGTAAAAAAAGACCGGACAAGGTCGGCGCCCGTGTTTTTCCACATTCTTGCTACAATTCCAACCCCATTTTCTACAAAAACCACCCGGCATATGCCTATATATAGTTATCTTTGCCGAAAAGACTTCTAAATCGCATCCATCTCCCACATCATGACACATCGACTCATATCTCTGGCAACCGCCGCATTGTGCGCCCTGACCACATCCGCAGCCAACGACGACAAGACTCCGACAATGGGCTGGAGCTCCTGGAACACGTATCGCGTGAACATCAACGATTCCCTGATAATGCGCCAGGCAGACGCCATGGTGGCCACCGGACTCAAAGACGCGGGCTACACCTATATAAATATCGACGACGGATATTTCGGAGGACGCGACAACAGCGGGAGGCTCCTCATCCACCCCACCCGCTTCCCGAAAGGGCTGAGACCGGTGGTAGATCATATACATGGTCTCGGCCTCAAAGCCGGAATATACAGCGACGCCGGGCGCAACACCTGCGGCAACTATTATGACCGCGACACCATCGCCGCCGGCGTGGGTCTCTATGGCCACGACCGCGACGACGCACGCTTTTTCTTCAAGGATCTGGGGGTCGACTATATAAAGGTAGACTTCTGCGGCGGCAGCGCCCATCAGAACCACGAGGGCCTCGCTCTCGACGAGCGCCAGAGATACAGTGAGATAGCCAAGGCGATAAGATCTACGGGAAGGAAAGATGTGAGGCTCAACGTGTGCCGATGGAACTATCCCGGCACCTGGGTGAGCGACGTCGCCTCCTCCTGGCGCATATCGCAGGATATTCATCCGAGATGGAGCTCCGTGAAAGACATAATCTCGCAGAACATGTATCTCTCGGCCTACTGCCACGACGGCCGATACAACGACATGGACATGCTCGAGGTCGGGAGGGGGATGACGCAAGAGGAAGACATGACACACTTCGGGATGTGGTGCATCATGTCATCGCCGCTCCTCATAGGATGCGACCTTACAGCCATCGGTCCGGCCACCCTCTCACTGTTGAAGAATCCCGAACTCATAGCCCTCGCCAGAGATCCGCTTCATCTGCAGGCATATCCGGCTGTCCTCACCGACGACGGATGCCGCATACTTGTCAAGGATATCCTGCGTCTTGAGGGGGATACCCGCGCGGTGGCATTCTACAACCCTACCGACCAACCCCACAATGTGTCGCTCGATTTCGCGGACGTGGATCTCGATGGCGACGTGCGCGTGCGCGATCTCTTCGCCCGCAAGGATACCGGCACTCACACCGGAGGGATGGCCGTGGAGCTTCCTCCGCATGCCACACGTATCTTCACGCTCAAGGCATCCCGGCGCCTGCCACGCCGTCTTTACGAGGCCGAGACAGCCTATATCAGCGATTACCAGGAACTGGACAACCACCGGGCATTGCTTACCGGTGTCTATGAAGACGATCCGGAATGCAGCGGAGGAGCGAAAGCCTCATGGCTCGGAGGGAAGCCTGAAAACGACCTTATATGGAGGAACGTCATGGTCGACAGGGCCGGCGATTATCGCCTCGAGATAACCGCCATGACGAAAGACAAGGCAAGCCTGACAGTCTCTGTCAACGGTCGCGACCGGGGAGAGCTCATTTTCCCTTACGGATGCACACGATCAATCACAGTCAGGCTCCGCAAAGGGATCAACATCGTGCGCCTCCACAACGACACGGCACGCATGCCCGACATCGACTGCATGACCGTAATCCCGACCGACAGAGACACGCGCCCTTCAATAAAGACAGACCATCTGACCGTGGAGAAACGAAAAAACCTGCTCGGATGCGATCTGAGAGTTCCGCGTTTCGGCTGGCAGATAAAGTCTGATAAGAACAACGTACGGCAGGAGTCATACCGCATTCTGGTGTCGTCGACTCCCGAAAAGGCCACAGCTCTCGAAGGCGATGTATGGGATTCCGGCACAGTGATGTCAGACTCATCCCAATGGGTGGGCTACAAAGGAATGCCGCCCAAACCTGACACTCGCTATCACTGGCGCGTGAAAGTGATCACAGACCAAGGGGAGTCGCCCTGGAGCGCACCGTCCATGTGGTCGACGGGAATCATGGATCCCTCGGGACAGGGAGCCGTCTGGATAGGTCTTGACTCCCTTATGGACGGCGACTCACAGACACGCCACAGCCGTCTGCGCGCGAGGTATCTGCGCAAGGAATTCAAAGCCACCAAACCTGTGGCGCGCGCCACGGCACATATCTGCGGATTAGGATTCTACAATCTCTTCGTCAACGGCAACCGCGTGGGTGACGACGCGCTTACACCGGCACCCACTGATTTCACCCGCAGCGTGATCTACAACACCTACGATGTGACCCAATTGATCGGCGACACCAACGCGATAGCCGTGACACTCGCCCCCGGCTACTATTATGCCATGGCACAGAACCATGAGACAAACGTGAGGACAACCTACGGCTTCCCCAAAATGTGGATGCGCCTTATGCTTGAATATGCCGACGGCACCTCCGAGTGCATACTGTCAGACGAATCATGGCGTCTGTCGGCCGACGGGGCCATAAGGTATTCCAACATCTATGACGGCGAGATGTATGACGCCGGGAAGGAGCATAAGGGGATGGCGTCGCCGGGATTCGACGACTCCTCATGGATGGAAGCCAAGGCTGTCATGCCTCCGGGAGGGGCGCTCACAGGCAATATAACCCCGGCCATGTCGGCATACCGTACGGAGAAACCACACGCCATACGGCGCACATCGCGAGGATGGCTCGTAGACTTCGGCACCAATAATGCCGGGCAACTCAAACTGTCGCTCAGTCCGGCGGCGGGCGACACGGTGACCATACGTTACGCGGAAATGACAGAACCGGGCGACACGTCGCTCTACCGTGCAAATCTGCGGAGCGCCGAAAGCACCGACCGGTTTGTCGGCGACGGACACCGCCACACCTGGCATGCCGAGTTTGTCTGGCACGGGTTCCGTTATGCCGAGATCACACCACACGATGCAATCGATCCGTCGTCCGTGAGCCGGCGCCTCGTAGCCGACCGTATGGACGACCGTGGAACCGGCATCGAATTCCGGAGCGGCGACGACATCCCGGAGAAAGTGCTCGCAAATGCACGAAGGGGCATAAGAAGCAACTACAAGGGTATGCCTGTCGACTGTCCGCAGCGCGATGAGCGCATGCCATGGCTTGGCGACCGCACCACAGGCGCGCTCGGAGAGAGCTTCATGATGGACAACCATGCGCTCTACAGCAAATGGATGAAGGATATCCGCGAATGTCAGCGGGATAACGGCGCCATAAGCGACGTGGCTCCGGCATACTGGCGTCTATACAACACTAATGTGACCTGGCCCGCGGCACTTCCTATGATATGCGACATGCTTTATCGCCAGTATGGCGATCTGAGGCCAATGACCGAGAGCTACGGCGCTATCTCCCGCTGGCTCCGGTATATAAAGAATAAGTCGGGAAAAGACAGTCTGATCACCTACGACCGTTACGGCGACTGGTGTGTGCCGCCGGAATCTCCCGACCTCATCCACAGCAAGGACTCCACACGCATCACCGACGGCACCCTTATAGCCTCGTGCTATTACTCATATATTTGCACCTTGATGGAGCATTACGCACCATTGACCGGCAACGGCGAAAGCGGCCGGTATTTCGCCAACGAAGCGGCATCCACGCGCAAGGCCATCAACAGGAAGTTTCTCCACGACGGCACATACTCCAACTCCACGGTGACAGCCAACCTTCTTCCCCTCGCCATGGGAATTGTGCCGGAAAAGACGGAACCTCAGGTACGCGGAAGACTTGTCAGGACTATCGAGACTGACAATGACTGCCATATCAGCGCGGGAGTGATCGGAATACAGTGGCTCATGCGCTATCTTTCCGGAATCGGTCGCGGCGACCTTGCCTGGAAGATAGCCTCCACCGACTCATATCCCGGATGGGGATACATGGTGAGGAAGGGAGCGACCACTATCTGGGAACTATGGAACGGCGACACGGCAAATCCGGCCATGAACAGCGCCAACCACGTCATGCTTCTCGGAGATCTGCTTCCATGGTGTTACGAGAATCTCGGAGGAATAAAGAGTTCGGAAGATGCTCCGGGATTCCGCGACATAACGCTCCGGCCCGATTTCTCCGTGAAGGCACTCGACGGCGTATCAGCGAGCCACCCCTCCCCCTATGGCATCATCAGGAGCCGCTGGGAGATCGCCGACGGCATCCTGACATGGGATGTGGAGATCCCGGCCAACTGCACAGCGTCCCTGCACATGCCCGACGGCGAGATCCGCCGTATCGGATCAGGGCGCCACACCCTCACCACACCCTGCGCCACCCCACGCCGCTGACCCAATCTTCACAAAGAATAAAACGCCTGCGTTTCTAAAGATCCATATCAGTCTCAACATAAAGATAGCTCTACCGGGCGCATAAAAGCGATACTCCGGAAACGAGATCTTATTTTATTAAGAATGTAAAAATTAATTGCGGATGTGTTTGTCACGTCCGCATTAATTTATATATTTGCATTGTTTTTAAATACTTGATCCGGAATCCCGAGTATAACTTAGTGCTGAGGTATTGACTGCATCATGAAACTATTGAGACTCTTAATCATAACCATCCTGTCCGTTTATTCCTGCAGAGCGTCGGGAGCGGAGCCGGTGTTGAGATTTCACAATATCAACACTGAGAACGGACTTGCGAGCAACGCGGTCTTGACAATTAAGAAAGATTCCATAGGATTCATCTGGATCGGCACAAAGAAAGGACTTTGCCGTTTTGACGGAGTGGAGATCGATCATAATCCTCTTCCCCTCTTGCGCGGCAATGTCTGGTCTGTTGAGGAAGCCGACCGCGATACCCTGTTGATAGGCACACTCTCGGATGTGGTTTTCTTCAGCCGCAAGTCACAGACATGTGATCCCCTGGGATTGCCGGAGGCGGTAGTCAAGGCAATCTGCAAGATAGGGACTTCGAAATTCTGGGCCGGCACGGAAAACGGTCTTTATCTGATCGATAAACATAAGTACAGCCGCATACATCTCAGCTCAGGGTTATCAAAGGCTAATCATATCACAGGAATATTACGGCAGAATGCCGATGTTTTCTGGTTTTCGACAGCCGACGGTCTGCTTCGTATCGATATACGCGACCTTAAGCCGAAACTGTTCAGGATGCAGGATGGCAATAATTTCTTTACCTGCCTTACGCGCGATGGAGACTCAATATATCTCGGCACATTCAACAGGGGAATATTCAGATTCAATATCAACTCCGGCCAGTTTGAAAAAGTCGTCGGATTTGACCATAATCTGGTCATGGCGATTGACTATAACAACAATAAACTATATGTCGGCACCAACGGCCAGGGTCTCAAGAGTCTTGATCCTACCACCGGAAAGATTGAGATCATCCCGATTGTAGAAAACAGGCAGCATACCTCTGCCTCAAACACTGTCACGTGTTTGCTCCATGATAACGGCATAAAATGGGTCGGCACTCAGTTCTGCGGTGTCAGCTATACACCGCGCAGTGATTATAAGTTCCGGCATTTCAGTGTGCCCGGATTCAACTCATCAGACTACCATGTCAGGTCAATGCTGACAATTGAAGACGGAAGCAAGCTTATCGGAACAAGAGAAGGCCTTTTTTTCATAGATGCCAAAACAGGTCGCGTCAAGTCTTTCAAGACTTCCGACAACACCTCAGGGCTCAGGTCTGATATAATAGTATCCATCGACAGGATCGGAGGCAAGATCATGATATGCACTTTCGGAGGAGGGGTGCATATATTTGATCCGGCTACACAATCGTTGCAAGATTTCTCCAAGGATGAAATCTTTACATATGGCTGCGTGTTCGGCATGACGGAAGACAGGAGAGGTAATATCTGGCTTGCGACTCAAGACGGACTTTATGAGAGTTCTCCTGATGGAAAAGTGAAACGCGTTTTCAATCTTATGAATTCAGTCCTGTCCACGAGTGTTATCTTCGTTGCCTATCCGGATAAATCCGACAGGATATGGGTAGGGACTAATTTCGGATTGTATCTTCTCGACATAACCAACGGGCATATGATGAATGATTGCTTCAGCGAGCCTTTAAAGGGGGAGATCAAGTATATACATGAGGATTCAAGAGGTGATATGTGGGTAGGCACGACACAGGATGGACTTTATCAGATAGGTGTGGATCTGGAAGTGAAAAGACACTATACCACAGATGATTTCCTTCCTGAAAACGAAGTGCTCAGCATTGCCGAGGACAATCATGGAAACTTATGGATATCGACACGTTCGAAAATCACACGGTTCAATCCTGCCGATCAGTCTCATTATGTATATCAACGACCTGACGGGCTGAACGATATGGATTTCAATAATTCGGTGGAGATAACCAATGACAGCATCATTGCATGGTCGAACGAAGGGGGACTGATCTATACATCGTTGAATCAGACGGAAGGGACTCCGCATATAAGCGGAGCGCCGCGGATAACCTCCGTCATGGTGGGAGACCGAACATACAATCCACTCTATATGGATTCCGGTGAGGATATTCCGGTCTATCCATCAGACCATTCCGTGACATTCAGGTTCTCCAACATGAGTTTCACACTTCCCTACGCCACGGCTTACGAATACAGACTGGAAGGATATGATAAAGAATGGAGGCTCATCACCGGAGCTGGCGAAGTGACATATACTGACCTTAATCCAGGAGATTATAAATTCCATATCCGGCTACCGGGTCAGGATTCTCTTACATCGGGACCCGTAAGCATTCATGTAGAGAGGTCATATACATCTGTTATCTTGATTATCATAGGAGCGATTGTTGCCATCCTGGTTACAGTAATCCTCATCTACCGCATATGGCGACTCAAGATCAAGATAAGCAATGAACGGGATTTATTTTCTAAGGCATCGAAAAAGACAGATGACAGAAATCCTTCCGGTTCCAACCCTTCGGAGAATAATCAGCTTTTAAACGAATTGCTGGAATATATGGATTCGGAGAAGCCATACAGGAATCCGAAATTAAGCATCAGCGATGTGACCGGGCATCTTGGATGTCAGGAAAAAGAGCTTTCTCAGCTTCTTAACACCAGCATGAAAGTGAATTTCTCTAATTTTATAAATGTATATCGGGTCAACGAGGTAAAAAGACGGTTGACAAAAGAGAACCTTTCCCGTTTTACCCTGATGACGATTGCCGAGCAATGCGGCTTCTCGAGCAAGACAACATTCTATCGTGTCTTCAAGGATATCACAGGCTTCACTCCGCTTCAATATTGTCAGCAGGAAGGGCTTGAGGGGGATATGGGTAAGCCCCAATAAGAAAGAGGGGGATATTTCCCCCTCCGGATCATTGAACCTGCATTCTTACACAATCTTTTTTACATTTCTATTTTATAACAACCAATTTTAAATATCCCGGACCTCACGGCCCTGATGTTTCTTCTCCATTACGGCAGATATCTGTGTCAGACATTACTTGCGGCGCAAATTGACTGTACGTCCGTCAGAAGTCGAGAAAGAGAGTATTCTATCCTTGTATTGTGCCCTGTCCGCATCAAAGATGGTGGAACTCAGACTGTCGACAACAAATCCGTATACATAAGCCATATCAGGATGGGAGAGCGGAAGGCGCCCTATAATTGAAAACTCGCCCTCTGATCCGGATAAATATGTCGTTGAGAACACCATCGGCTTTATATAGTCTATGTCTGAATTTAGTGTGAAAGTCATGGTATCTCCTTCGATATGGATCAATATTGTCTCATTGTCAGTTTGCCAGGACGAAGGAGTCGGAATGCGGGCATTCCCCGATCCTGACGATTTTGATGCCAACGCCAATATGATAAAAACGGCAGTAAAAAGTAATGCCAGCAGATAGCGGGGGCGATATATTTTTTTCATCGCGGCTTATTATTTGATGATGATATTTTGCCCTATGCGGTGAGTCTCGTCGTAGTCACGGAAGAAATTGGGGCGCAACTGCGTGGCATCGCCTGAGAACTGAATATTCTCGAATGTGACGTGATCAATACCGTTGCCCGGGGCACGGTTGTACTTGGCACCGAAGACAACTGCCATACCGATAAGGGCGGTGGAATCGACGCGCTCCACCCGGATGTCACGGAACGACACATCGCGAATCCAGTTCTTGTCGCCGCAGGAGAAATTCAGGGCGGCGTTGGTGCGGGCATAGAGGATGTCGCAATCCTCTATGGTGACGTTGCTGAGAGTCTCACCCTTGTCGGAGCGGTCATCGCCATGCGAACCGATGTTGACGGGATGAGCTACGTCAGCCCAAAGCGTGGCGCGACGCACTCGGATGCCGTCGGTGCCCCCCCAGTACCACCAGCGGTGGTTATAGAGCGCGATGCAATCGTCTGAGGTACGTAAGAAACAATCCTCGATGGTCACGTCGCGACAGCACATCAGGTCTATGCCGTCGCTCCAGCTCATAGCGGAAAACGATTTCAGATGGCGGATGGTAATGCCCTCCGATTGTCCGCCAAAGACAGTATAGTGCTTGGGATTGAGCACAGTGGGGCCGTCAACAAGAACGTTCTTCGAGAAGGTAATCTCGATGCCGCGCAGAGGGTGGTCGATGATGCCACGGCCGATGATGCGGACATTCTCGGCATGGTCTACGATGAGACGGGCCTTCACCACGGCTCCCGGAGCCAGATAGACCGTGCAATTACTCGGAATCTTGATTTCCTCGCTGGGCAAGTCCTTCGGTTTGTGGAGGCCGGGGGCAAAGTAAATGAGGCTGGCATCCTTTACAAAGACATCCTGGGCGTTTTCTCCTTGCCAGACGATCGCATTCTCTGATAAGTCAGGTCTTTCAGAGAAAAGCGGATTGGCAAACAGATGCAGATTATGGTGACGGTCACCATTGAACTCTATACTGAGGTATTCGGGCTTTTCCAACACCAATTCTATAGTTTCGTCATCTATACGCTTAGGCTTTATGCCGCGTGATACGGGTCGGACGGAAACGCTATCATTATTCACCTTACATTTCGCGCTTTTCACCCTAACCTTTACAGTACCTTCCATATCAAACTCCGCAAACGATGCTTGTTGCCTATTTCTCAAATCCACATCGCAACGCAACGTCGGTACGCTCTGCCACTGATTGCTGCCAATCGGACAAACTTTCACCTCATAGTCACTCTTCAGCTCAGGACCATCCTTTTCTGGCAACGGATAGACTCTTACCTGACCCATCATCGCGAGGTGGTTCATTATCAACAAGGTGCATAAAATGATTCTTTTAATGGGCTTATCTAATGACTTCATCATGAATTGTGATTGTTTGAAGAGGTTATTATTTGTTTTCTGCAAAATTATTAATGAAAAACGTGTCGGGCAAGTAATTCCGCGGCATAAGAGTACTCATTAAATCCACACTGGCCTAATTTTGATATAATCGATTATCATACAATAATATGAGGCACTTATAAAAGAGTCCCGATTTTTTTGGCACTCGCTATATGAAGCGACATATCGCAAATATCTTTTACTGACAGATACTGAATACGTGGTTGCAGTGTACTCCACATGAATCATTTTGATAATAACAAAGAATTACTCTCAGGCTTACTGTGAGCAACGTATGGATACATCTGATAAAACAGGGAGTGAGACTCATTCCCGAGTCTAAGGATACAGACAGTGCTTAAGGATAGTCATGTGTAACAAGAAAGGACCACTTTTGATTTTCAGGTCATGCGGGAGGAGCGTGAGATACAAAAAAGGCTTGAATGAAGGAGTCCCAACTTTTTTGGGACGGAATTTCTACAGGATAATACACTATGACATAGTATATTAACTCATTACATAGGGTTTCCGATTTTATTGGTAGTCGTTGGCCTTGAAAAAACTTGCGGAAGGGTCAGGAGCAACGTAATTTTGCTGCCGGAAGGTTTCCGGAAGGATACCTGACATTAAACATAAATTTTAAACCAATATTCCATGTGCTCAAACAATCTGATAGAACAACATTATCAGCTATACCGGAAAAAACTCGTGGATTTCATCACGACTCATGTGGGCGACCGCGAACTGGCTCTTGACCTTTCACACGATGTGTTTCTGAAGCTTCTTTGCTTAAATAAGCCGTTGGTCGTTGACTCCTTGAAGTCTCTTTCATTTGGCATCGCTGTCAATCTCACCCGTGATTATTGGCGCCGGCAGTCACGGAGATGCAGACTATACGCAGATATTAACCGTATGGTTGACCTGAAATCAAATTGTACGTGGGAAGATACAGTAGCGCGCGATCTGAGCCGGCACGAGCGCGAATGTATTGACAGAATGCCTGAAAAAAGAAGAATGATCTATGAGCGCCGGCGTTTCCACGGTGAATCAGCCAAAGATATAGCCGCGATATTCAGCCTTTCTATCCGTACCGTGGAGAATCAACTGCGACTCGGTTTTCAGGATGTGCGAAAGTATATGAGAGCATGCGTCTGAAGCGGATGAAGACCATGAGATGTGAAGTCTCATAAGTTGACCTGACTATTCTATCTTTCAATATAAATCAACAATCATGAAAAGATGTTATTTTAATTCTTCCACAAAAACCGCTATGGCAGTATTGCTGGCGATAGCGGCAGTGCCGTCCGGGGGATATGCTTATGCAAGCGTGCCCGACGCCATGCAGCAGAAATCTGCGGCAAAATCCGGCGATATCCATGGCACCATAGTCGATACTCAAGGTGAGCCGTTGATCGGTGCGTCAGTGATGGTCAAGGGCACGAGCATCGGCACGACGACCGATCTCGAAGGCAGATTCAGCCTGTCGGATGTCGCTAAAGGCACACTTTATGTTTCCTATGTCGGCTATACTCCTGTAGAGATAAAAATCGTGCCGGGACAGACTTACAATATCACATTGAAGGAGAATGACGCCCTTCTTGACGAAGTGGTCGTGGTTGGCTACGGCTCCCAGAAAAAGGAGACTCTCTCGGGCGCGGTCTCGGCAGTGAGCGGGGATGTGCTTGAAAGCCGACCGGTCTCCAATACCGCTATCGGCCTGCAGGGGCAGGTGCCGGGACTTACCATCACAAGGACATCGGCGCGGCCGGGCAACGAAGATCTCGGCATCCAGATCCGCGGCGCATCGTCGGTCAACACCGTGGAGCCACTCATAATCATTGACGGTGTCCCCGCCATAAGCAAGACGGAGTTCAGCGCGCTCAATCCTGACGACATCGCAAGCATATCGGTGCTCAAGGATGCTTCAGCCGCCATCTATGGTTCGCGCGCGGCGGGAGGCGTGATCCTTGTGACCACAAAGAAAGGTCGCAAGGGCGACAATATCAAGGTCTCATACAATGGCATGGTGACACTGAACACTCCGGCCAACCAGCTTCCGCTTGCAGGCATGAAGGAGTGGGCGAGTGCTTACATCGACGCATCATATCAGGATTTCGTGGTCGCCGACCCGACCGCACCCAACGGAGAGCGCTGCACACAACGCTCCGTCAACACCCAGATATGGCAGAATATCATGGTAGACGCCAATGGCAATCAGATCATGAAACCCAATGTGGAGGGACGCGACTTTACAGATTACCGCCGCCTGATTGATGTCATGGCGGAGGGAAATGAATTCGATTATGTCGATGTCAACGGGGTGCTCCATCATTATGCCTCCAACAACTGGCTTGATTATGTGTATGGCAAGACAGTCTCCACACAGCATAACCTCAGCGTGACAGGTTCAAGCGAGAGGGCACGCTGGTTCGCGGCTGTGGGATATGCCAACGACCGTTCGGTCATCACGGCTGTGTATGACGGCGTCAGGAAATACAATGCCAGGATGAATGTGGATTTCGACCTTAAGAAATGGCTGACATGGAATGTCAACATGTCATACAGCAATAATTATATGAAGGGACCGCGCGACGGCCTCGACGGAAACAACTCCGGCATGTATGACGCTCCATGTTCGCCCGCATATACACCCGACGGACATTTCTATGACTTCTACATGTGCGGACGCTCGCCATTAGCGGCTATGAAAGGTGCGGGTACCGGCTCAAGGGAGTTCGCTACATTCCGTTTCTCCACAGCACTGTATTTCCAGATTTTCAAGGATCTCAAGATCACCACCCAGGCTTCACTCACAAAGAACGATAATATCCAGAAAGAGACCAAAACCAGATATCTCGTAGGATATTGGGACACATCCCTCAACCGTACCAATGAGATCAACGGCGGCACAAGCAATTACATCCAGGAACGCAGCCAACGCACACTCTATGAATATTATCTCGCCCAGGCTGACTACAACCACTATTTCGGCAATCACTACGTGGCTGCGATGATAGGTGCGAATGCAGAGCGGAATACATATAAGAATGTGACTGCCAAGCGCGACGGCATATTATACGACGGTCTGTTCGACTTAAACACCGCCTCTTCCGAAGCCGCGCACCAGCACATCTCAGGCGGTTCGAACCAGAACGGATACGTATCGTTCTTCACTCGTTTGAATTACCAGTATGACGGCCGATACCTCCTGGAACTACTCGGTCGCCGCGACGGTACTTCTAAATTCCACAAAGATTACCGATGGAGCAATTTCGGTGCGGCAAGCGCGGCTTGGCGCATTTCGCAGGAGAAATTCGTGTCGGAGAATATCGACTGGCTTTCCGACCTTAAACTCCGTGTATCATATGGCGTGACAGGCGGCGCGGTGTCGAGTCTCGGAAATTATGACTATCTCTCGACCGTCAACACGACAGGCACCCATTATTTCAACTCCGGCCTCGCGGGAACCGCCAATCTCGGCTCAATGATCGACTATTCGCGCACATGGGAGAAACTCCATAACTTCAATGTGGGTGTCGACTTCGGATTCCTCAACAACCGTTTGAAAGGCAGCTTCGACTGGTATCAGAAGATAAACGAGGGGATGCTCACATCCATCACCTATCCGGATATCATAGGCGGAAGAGCTCCGGCAACAAACAATGCCCGCCTCCGTGTCAACGGATGGGAAGCGGCACTGAACTGGAACGACCGTATCGGAGAGGTCTCTTATTGGATAGGCGCCCAGCTCGCCGACGCCAGATCGATGGTGACCGATTACAAAGGCACCGACAACTGGGTCGCCGGATTTGTAAGTGTGCGGCAGGGTTATCCTCTCAACAGTCTTTTCCTCTACAAGACCGACGGATATTTCACTTCTTATGAAGAAATTGAGGAATACTACCGACAGTATGCCAACTGCACCGGCGGCAACGCATTAGGCAAGGTGCCCCAGAACAACGAGAAGACCCATCTGCGTCCCGGCGACCGCCGGAAGATACTCATTCTCGATCCGGAGCATGACCAGACCAACGGTAAGGGAAACACCGGATCTGGCGACGTCTACTATTATGGCGATACTGATCCCCACTTCCAGTTCAGTCTGAATTTAGGTGGCACATGGAAAGGATTCGATCTATCGATGTTCATCCAGGGAGTGGGTAAAAGGAATGTGCTCCGTGGCACGAATGGCACACAAGCCACCAATCTCAATAAATGTGCTTTCTACCGCAGTTACAATAATATTCTCCTGTCTCATCTCGACACATGGTCCTGGGATAACCAGGATGCACGCTACGCACGCCTTTCTCTTGAAAATGCGAAGAACGACTGGAATGTCAACAATAACGACTCTGAAGTGCAGAACGGATGGTATGCCCGTGTGAAGAACATAACTTTCGGCTATACACTTCCTGCCAAGATAACCGATGCCTGGGGAGTCAGCAAACTGCGCTTTTATTTCTCAGGCGACAATATCGGCGAGATCACAGGCATACACGACGGCTATGATCCCGAGAAGAGCGGACGAACAAACACATCCCTGCCTTTTGCCCGCAACTGGACATTAGGCGTCGACCTTCAGTTCTAAACATAAATCAGAATATTTGAATCATGAAAAAGATAATAACCGCGATGGCAATCGGCCTCGGAGCCATAACGACATCCTGCTCCGACTATTTCCTGGATCTGGAACCGACAGACACCCAGACCGAAGCCAACTATTATAAGACGGCAAAACAATTTGAGGCCGCAGCCAACGGCACATACAGCTTCTATGGCTATAAGAAGATAAGCGAGAATGTAAACGGTAAGACCTGCGCCCATGATTTCGGTTGGGTATGGGACAGCAACACCGACCTGCTCGCAGGCGTGAGCAACACCGCCAATGGCACGCTGGCAGCCTCAGAAAACGATGGATACTGGGGACTATGCTATGCCAAGATCCGCAAGTGCAACATCCTTCTTGAAAAAGCCGGACAATACACCGGTTCGGAAAGCATAGAGCCTTATGTGGCTACCGCTAAATTCTTCCGGGCCTATCAGTATTACTGGATGCTCATGCGTTTCGGTGGTGTGCCTATCGTGACAAGGCCGTTGTCTTCAACTTCCGGAGAACTCTACATGGCACGCAACTCCCGCTATGAAGTCGTCGGCCAGATAGTGGCTGATCTCCACGACGCGATAGCCGGTCTCCCCGATGAGTCGGCCCACGACGGGCACGTCACCCGCCAGGGTGCTCAGGCTTTTTTGGCAAGAGTGCTGCTTTTCGAGGCAACGTGGGAGAAATATGTGGGCGAATCAACCGATGGCGATGGAGTAAGCGAGGGTGCCGGCTCGGTCAAGCCGGATGGATATCCCTCTGTCAACGAAATGCTCTCCGAGGCTGTTTCCCTGTCGGAATCGGTAATAAATTCAGGTTTCTATGAGCTTTGGGATGCCGCCGGAACACCTTACGAACCGATAGCATACAACTTCCTTTTCAATCTGGAAGACGAGAACACCAATCCTATGGGATTTCCCAAGAACCGCAACCGGGAGTTCATTCTGATGGAGTGCTATGACCGCTCGAGCAATAAGACCGGCTCCAACATCACCCATACTTTCGGAGGTGACAATAATGGTCTGGGGGCGGTGACCCTCAACTGGATCAATATGGTGCCATGCATAAGTGATGGTCTCCCTTACTTCTATTCGGAAGATTATCGCGGTTTTGACAAAATGACCGATATCTACGAGAACCGCGACTATCGATTCACTTCGACCGTGAAGAAGCCGGGATGCAAATACTATATGATGGGCACTTTAGGCGGCAACAAGGACCGCTACGCAAAAGCAGACTATGTGACATGTTTCGATTTCCCCGACGGTGTTGTCGAATACTATCCGTCTGTGACCTCCGCGGGTGTGACCGGTTTCCAGAACCGCAAGATGATATCCGAATGCAGTCTTGCGCAGAAAGATGGCGATGAGGCATATGATTATCCGGTGCTTCGTCTCGCTGAAATGTATCTCATATATGCTGAGGCTAAATGCGAGCTGGGCAACGGACAGATTTCCGATCAGGATCTCGACAGATCAATCAACGTGCTCCATAAACGAGGCGGTTCCGCGCCTATCTCCAATGCCTCGGTGGCGAAAGCCAACGAAAACTTTAGCAGGAATACCGGCAAGGCGGGAAGCATCACGATACTCGACCTGATACGCAATGAGCGTGCCGTGGAACTCCGCAACGAATACGCACGCCAGACCGATCTCCTGCGCTGGGCCATAGCAGAGGAAACCCTCAATGCCAACCGTCTCGGCGTGGTCATCAAGAATCCTGACGGGTCTGATACGGAGATTGTGAACTTCCGTTATTATTCAGGCGACACTCCTCAGCCAACCTATACGTCTTCATCCAATATCTATGGAGAGGAGATCCTGCCCGACGGTTCGGCCGCACTCATAGTAAACGCAAAGTCGCAGTTCAACATGCAACGTCACAACTATCTCTATCCCCTGCCTATAAGCCAGCTGCAGCTTAACGGCAATCTACTCCAGAATCCGGGCTATTGATTGCCCGGCTCTCAGGGAAAAAGAAGCTTATCAATAACTTTACGACAGGGCATCCCGCGCCCCGCGGATGCCCTGTCTCCAAAATTTTCCATAATGAACAATTGCCTGAAATATATACTGATATCATTGGGGATCATATTCGCTGGCGGAATGGCAAATGCCGAGAACATTCTTATCTCCACGCCAAACACTTCAGTCGGATTGGTGGCGGATATCGGCAAGGAACTGAAATTCGCGTATTACGGAACAAAAATAAGCCCCGACGATCTCAATTCACATATAGCTGCCGGCGCACACCTGGCTCCCGCATATCCGGCATATGGCATGAACACCCCTTCGGAAGACGCTCTCGCGGTATGCCATTCAGACGGCAATATGTCGACGGCGTTGGTGGTCTCGGAGTGGTCAGGCAACCGCGACGGAGACAGCCGCGTGACCCGCATATCTATGAGAGACACTGTCTATCCGCTATACGTCGATGTATGCTACCGCACTTATGATGATTCTGACGTGATCGAGACATGGACTGAGATCAGACATCAGGAGAAGAGGACTGTCGACCTGAACAGGTTCGCTTCCGCCTATATTCCGGTGCGCCGTGGAGATGTGTGGCTGACAAGCCTTAACGGAGCCTGGGCAAATGAGGCCAGGCTCGTTGAAGAGCCGCTTGTGCCCGGCATGAAGGTCATAAAAAATAAAGATGGCGTACGCAACTCGCATACGGCCCATGCGGAGATAATGTTTTCCCTCGATGGAAAGCCGCAAGAAGAATCCGGACGTGTGATCGGTGCAGCCTTATGCTACACAGGCAACTATCTTCTCCGCATCGACACTGACGAAAGCGATTTCCATCATTTCTTCGCAGGAATAAACCCCGACAACTCCATATGGCATCTCGCTCCCGGCGAGGTGTTCCGCACGCCTGAGCTTGCTTTGACGTATGCCACAGGAGGAGTGGGACAAGTGAGCCGCAATTTCCACTCCTGGGCCAGGAAGCATAAGCTCGTGAATGGCGGAAAACTCAGGAAAGTGCTTCTAAACAGCTGGGAAGGAGTATATTTCAAGATCAATGAGGAGGGAATGAACCGTATGATAAGCGATATCTCCGATTTGGGCGGCGAACTTTTTGTGATGGACGACGGATGGTTCGGCTCCCGATATCCGCGCAATTCCGACAAAACATCGCTCGGCGATTGGACAATCGACAGGAACAAGTTGCCCAATGGCATAGAGAACCTGATAGATTCCGCAGGGCGGCATGGCATAAAATTCGGTATCTGGATCGAGCCGGAGATGACCAATACCCGCAGCGAACTGTTTGAGAAGCATCCTGAATGGGTGCTCAAGGCTCCTAAACGCGAACCTGTCACGGGAAGGGGAGGCACGCAGCTTGTGCTCGACCTCTCGAACCCGGAGGTGCAGGATTTTGTGTTCGATGTGGTCGACAACCTGATGACGGCTTATCCCGAGATAGACTATATAAAGTGGGATGCCAATATGTCAGTCCTGAACCATGGATCGGACTATCTCGGAAAGGGAAAGCAAAGCCATCTCTACATAGCCTATCACAGAGGACTGGAAAATGTATGCAAGCGGATACGTGCGAAATATCCCGAAGTCACCATACAGGCATGTGCCAGTGGCGGAGGACGAGTCAATTTCGGATTCTTTCCCTATTTTGACGAATTCTGGACTTCCGACAACACTGACGCACTCCAGAGGATATTCATGCAGTGGGGAACGTCATATTTCTTCCCGGCGATGGCTATGGGCTCACATATCAGCGCTTCGCCCAACCATCAGACCTTCCGCCATGTGCCCCTCAAGTTCAGGATTGACGTGGCCATGAGCGGGCGTCTGGGAATGGAGCTGCAGCCCTCGTCAATGACAGATAGTGAACTTTCCATGTGCAGGAATGCAATCGCCGATTACAAGCGTATCCGGCCTGTAGTGCAGCAAGGTGATCTATACCGGCTCATATCCCCGTATGATGGCGCAGGTGTCGCGTCTCTTATGTATGTCACACCCGATAAAGGGCGCGCGGTGCTCTATTGGTACAAGACCGAGCATTTCCACAACCAGCACCTTCCATCTGTCTGTCTTGCCGGACTGGATCCTGATTCATCCTACCGTCTGACAGAGCTCAACCGTATAGATACGCAACCGCTCAGGATGGAAGGAGGGGTTTTCTCAGGGTCGTTCCTTATGTCGAACGGTCTGAATATCCCGGCCACACACACTGTAGATAAAAAAGACCGGAATGAATACTCAAGCAGGATTATACTGCTTGAGAAAATCTGAACCATATCTCGGAATTACGGAAAAGGAAACAGAAAGCCGATTTCTTGTGTATTCGATTAAACAAAAGGAGCCGGCGGCGCGGGTCATGGCGCCGTCGGCTCCTTTATGTATGCCGGTATGATTTCGGTTGCCTGAGGGTTTATTCCCCGGGCTGTTTCACGAGGAGTATGCATTCGGCGGGAGTGGTGCCGTTGAGACGGATCACTGAGTCGTTCTGCACTTCGAGGCTGCGGATGTCAGGGATGACACGCACCAGGATATCCTCTGTAGAGGTGTCGGGACATGCCATACGGGTCATGCCGCCATCACCCAGACGGATGGAATCTCCGGAGATGGTGTAACCGCCGAAGATTGTGTTGCAGTTGGTATGGAATGAGTAGGTGCTGTCGGTGAAGACCACATACTGCTCCTCTTCGGGCGCTGACTCGGAAGGACGTACATAATCGGAATCACTGACCACGATATTCTCCAGGCGCCATTGGCCGGCGAGAGCGAATTCGGGAGCGGCTTTCTCCTCCACAATCTCTTTTGCTGCCTTGCCGGAACATGAAGCCAGGACCATAAGAGCAGCTGCGGCTGCGGCAAGTGTAATTCTCAATGCTTTCATTTCTATTACTTTTTCTTCTTTCTATGGATAATTCAGGATGAATACACTCATATATACGTATACGACGGAGACACCCGCTATCAGGCACCTCCGTCATATATAACGTATGAAGCCACGCTTTGTTTCATCCGCTTCCACCCATGTAAACTCCCGTCGGAAATTCCGGCGCCCCACCAGACTATTGTTTCTTCTGGAATATCTCCTTTATTTCCGAAGCCGCGAGACACCGGGCATCATATACCCGGAAATTCGCGATCTTCATGTTGGGCACATTATCTCCACCCATGACAAATCTGGTGCCGGTGCCGAAATGTTTCTTCTCCACTTCCAATTCAGAGAAATGGTTTATCTCCTCTGTCAGGGTGTCCATAAGTTCACCATCCACATAAAGGCGTATTGTAGCACAAGTGTATTTCGTCTTCTCATAATCTGACACGAGAGCTATATGGTGCCACGCCCCGTCATTGATTTTGGAATGAGTGAGATTGCCTGACTTGGCATATTCATAATTGATCTTATATCGGTCGATTATATATTTGAGATGTCCATCTTCAAACCTCAGCACCATCATGACGCCGTCTTTGGAATTGGCCGTATTCGACGACACCACATGATAAATATTCCCTTCGCTTATGTCTTTTGCCCAGAACGACACCGTCATCTCCTTGCCGTCAACAAGTCCCTGGCTTACGACAAAAGAACTCTTGTCTGTGCGGGAAAACGATGCCGCCTTCAATCCGGACACCAGTCCGTCGACATACGACGGTTCAGGATTTCCATATCCTGTGATCTCGTTCTCTGTCAGATTCTTCAGATTGCCGTCAAAAGGGAAATACGCGTACAGACCGCTGCTTACCGCTATGTCGCCACCACCGGGCACATCACCTTTCGCCTGAGCTTTCACCCCGACGGCATACGTTCTTGTTCCGTCTGACAAGGAGAATGTTGAAGAAAACGCAGTCTTGATTTTAGCGCGGTCGAGAGTCACTTTCACAATCATGTCGCCACCTGAAGCCACCTTCCCCGACTCGGCTGAAAGAGATATCTCCTCAGGCAGAGGCTTGACGGCAGTCCAGTCAAGATCTGCGTTTCCCGTGTTGCGGATAGTGACATCAAGAGTGGAAGCATCCGTTCCGAAATCAAGTTCTGCAGGAGTGACAGACATCTCTGAGGCTTTCTTCTCCGGCGAACAGGTCACCGTAATCGGTATGATATTGCCGTCGGCATGTAGGTTGATCACGACTGATTTCTGTTCGGCCACCTTGCCACGGTCTGCTTTGAAAGTGACACTCTGGCTCTTTCCGGGAAGGATTGTGCCGGAAGTCTGCGACACGGAAAGCCAATGGTTGTCGCCCAGATCTACCGACCATCCGGCGGAGGCTTTTCCTCCGTTGCTGATTGTCACTGAGAGTTCACTGTGTGTCGTACCGAAATCTATGGATCTGGGACTCACGGAAATCTCCGCTTTCTCCACGACTTTCTCAAGCTGTATGTCGACACGGCTCTCCTTACCCGCCACCACGCTCACATTGCGCGAATCGCTTGTATAACCCGATTTCACGAATGAAAGCGTATAGGCTCCCGGCTTCAGATTTGAAAACTTGAACGAGCCGTCAGTCCCTGTTGAAGAGCTTGTGCCCGTCTCTTTGATTGTCACGGCAACTCCCGACAATGCTTCTGTCCCGTTGTCTGATGAATTGACTGTGCCGATAATGGTTCCCGTGGAGATCTCCGGCTCCTCGCTGCAAGAGCACATGATGCAAACCGGAAGAATATATGAAAGTAATATTTTTATAATAGATGTAGTCTGTTTCATATCTGATATTTAGAAGTTGACTGCCAGCCCGGCACCGATTGTTTCTGAGGTGATTACAGGGCCGACTGAATATTCATATCTCTTTTTGTCGATCACAACACGCCTGCGGCCCGGCGCTATCGCAGCATCTATGAGGTTGTAGATATATAAAGCCGCGGCCGCTCCGATCGCGACGTTGCGCCCTGTTTCCCATGAGGATTTCCTGTCGCGATAAAAATCCACATATTCGGGGTTCTCCTTCATTCTCTTGGCGTAGTGAGCGCGCTGGCTCTCACAGAGAATAGTGGCCGCCGCACATAGAGCCGAACCTCCGAGAATCAGACTCCCTTTCACTACACTGCCCTTATAAATCTGCCCCACACCCGGAATAATGGAATAGAACACAGGAGCAGCCCCATACGACGTGGTCAGACGGACATTGTCGGCAGACACTCCGGCATCCGGCCTGGTGTTGATAGTAAACAGGTCTGTCACTGTATATCGGCCGTCTTTAGCTTCCCAATATTCATCGACCACTTTACAGGAAAGCCTTATCTCCTGCCCGTTCTCACTTATCTCCATCTGGAAAGCCTCCCGCTCCCTTACATTTCCATCGGCCATCTCATAGCTCAACTGCTGGCTGTTGGTCACCTTAATGCCGCGCTCATGTTCCACGCGTGAAACAAGATCAGACAAGGCATTCCGGCGGGCTTCTTCCAACGTTCGTCCCGTGCCCTGCGCCCTCTGAAAGATAAAGGCTGCCGTGGCCTCAGGCAGATTCCCTGTCATCCAACGTGGCTTAAGATTGTCTGATCTCTCGGCGCCCGATGCGACGAAAGCCTGCACCGCGACCACCACCATAATCATGAATAAGTTCAATCTCATAAACAGTTTGTCTTTTTATAATTACTCACTTAAACAAGCAAAATCCTCTTATCCCGATCACTCGATATATGTTTCTTTCCACCGGCGTTCCACAGTATTTGATGCGACCGTGGTTTCCGAACTGTTGTCGATATCCCAATCGTTATAGCAATTGGGACAGTGATGATGAGTCTTCCATTTATCCACTCTTTTCGTTGTACGCACAAGTCGCCGGTTTTCGGATATGACAGAATTCTCATGGCGACGATTGATCATTGAGTCGCTTCCGTTTTTCCAATCATATTCCGTCTTATAGCTCGATCCAAGATCTGTTGTGCCGGTATATTTCCCTTCGAAAGTATGGCAGTTGCCACATCTTTTCTCATTCACCGTTGTCAGGACAGACCCAAGGTCAATCATGAGAATCAGCACAAGCAGCCAAAGTGATATTATGTAGAAAATCCCATTGAAAGAACTGCCACACATATCGTAACCCAAAATCGCTATCCCCCATCCCATTATGCAGTTGACAATGCCAAGCAGAACGGAATTCATCGACTTAAACATATATTTCACTACTACATACGTCCAGAAATACTTACAGAAAACCCAGGTGAACAAGAGGAACATCGCCATAGTCCAGACCATTCCGAAAAACGAATCGTCATCGAAAGATATCCGGATATACCTGAAGCTCTGAATATAAAAAACAGCAAGGGGAATGATCAGGATAGTCCACATCCATGTCCCTAACGTGCCACCCCAGTCTGCTCTCGAATCTTCCGCGCCCGACGACATACAATGTATGTTTCGATAGCCTGAAATTCTCAATCTCCATGGCACCGTAGCCATAATAAGACCGGATGACAGAATCATCAGGCTGAAAATAAAATCATTGGATGATGCCCCGTCTCTCACGGAAAAAATCGAGATAATCTGGAAAATTGTAAAGGCCGCCGACACTATCACAGCAAATATTCCCCAGCCAGCTGACTTACGTTCATACATAGGCATATATTGCCTGAAATTATAACGTTTCTTCAACCAGAAACATACTCCATATTGTATCGCAAACAATATGAGTATGAAAATAAAGCCGGAATCGGTAAAGACAAACCGTACATAATCAGACATCAACGACCCGTCCTTATAACGCAAATGCGGAGTATATGCGGTTTCATCCACCCCATGATAGACTCCGGAAGAAAGATTCTGCCCTGATTCCTTATATCCTGTTTCCTCAAGATACTTTGATGCGACATATCCTTTCTCTCCGCCAGAAGTGGTCACCTCGACCCATTCCTCTCCGTCACTCCCGACAACGACAAGCTTCTCACCGGGGTGCAATCCTCTGACTATCCCATGTCCTTGTCCCGGGCCTGTACGCAGGTTCACGATTGTGGTCGGGGTCACTTCCTTTACATACGAATCATCTGCTGAATCATGACGGTCGCAACCCCAAAGACACAATACGAGTGTCAGATATATAATCAAATACTGTTTCATATCGTCTTATTATTTGATTAATAATAAGTAAACTTACGGGATTCCATATAGTTCTCCCACCATTTTCCATTGCCGTCATCCTCGCCATTTTCATCCAACCGGTCTTTTTCTTCTCTTACATATCTGTCAACTCTCCTCTTAGTCCAGTTTCCGTAGTCATCAGTCTCTATTTCTGAATAAACATAGGTCGTATAGCGATTGCCTTCCGGATAATATGTCGTAAGTACCATCTTCACAGGCACCTTTTCGTTGTCGTCATAGAATATTTCTTCTTCCTCTACAATATATTTACCATTGTGAAACATATTGTAGAATGTGTGTTTCTCAAGACGACCCTCCGTGTCGAAAGTAAATATCTGTGTGGCATAGTCATTACCGGGGAATGAGACTATACGTTGATTTTCCGTGAATTCAAGATTATAAAAATCTGACTTCTCGCCGTCCTTATATCTCAATGGAGATCTGTCATCATATTCATATCGATGTACCGTGCCCAACGAGGATTTAACTTTGGTTATCCTCCCGATTTCATCAAAAAAATACATGTAGCCTTGTTTAGACTCGGTCTTTACGTTATTCAGCGATTCTACATTCCCGTATAGGCCCATAGCCTGCGCCGCGGAAAATTTCACCAGTCGTCTTGTTCTGTCAAGTTCTTCCTGGTGGGCCACTTCCCTTTCTGCCTTCGCTTGTTTCATCATGGCCTTCAGCTCTTCAACATCCGTTTCATAGTAGGGGCCGATCTCGCGGGTTATGGTGACTGTTGCCTTTTGACCAGCCGGAAGCGCAGTTACGCCCTGGTCAGAGCGGTAATACCCGTTAACATTCTTTTCATAGAAAATGCCGAGCGCCTCCACATCTTTATAACAATCGGGAAGTGTGATGGTCTGGGTAATCCAATTCTTACCTTTCTCATCATATTCGTAATCGAAATCTATCTTAAAAGCTCTGTCAACGAATCTCCATGTGTTTCCGTTCACATTCTCGCGGCAGGCTCCATTGTAGCTCCATGTTTTCAAATCTCCCTTATCATTATACTCATACCGGTTTACGCACCTAAGTGTGTCGACATCGTGGTCATAATATGTGAATGTTATCACTTCGTTTTTTTCGACACAGAGTCCTCTGTCGTTATACTTGAATGTGCATATATTCGGGCTTTTTCCTCCTTCCGACCCGAACTCGGGAAGAATAAACGGATTATAAGTCGAGGCCGATTCTGTCCGCACAAGCTGTCCCTTCGCGTTGAATTCCAATTTGCCGAGTTTCATTTTGTCGTCGTAATATATTCCCTTGTCTGGCACTATCTCTTTCAGCACGCCATCGGGATAATATGAAAATGTGTGTGAAGTGGAATGTGACGGACTGACATTGCGCCTCACAAGAAGACTGTCAGCATATTCAAACTGGTCATCCCTTTTGTCCCAGTTGCTCACATGTTGCATCCTTTTAATGTCCTGAAGACGGAGGTCGTCATCATATATGAATTCATCCCTGCCCAACACTGAATTGACAATACTCGTGATATTGCCCAATTGCCCGAAATAATATGTCCAGGACACCATGGATTCAGACCATCGGTCTAATGAACTGTGTCTCACGTACGAAGGTCTCTCATGCAGTCCCATCTTCGTCCAATCGTCGGGATAATTCACAAAGTAGGGGAAGTATGATGAATAAAAATCGTAATTCGACGCCTTAAGCGGATTAAAATATACAGAAATGGGGGTATACAGTTTCCCCGTCTCATCCGCCTCTACCACATTTGTTTTTGCACCATTTCCCCTGCATGACGTCAATGCAAGTCCGACTGTAATAATGACTGATAAAAGAATCGTTTTTCCTGTCAGGTTCATATTAAAAAATCTGATGTCCGGCCGATTCCTGCCACCGTACAATATAAAAATCCGTAAAAAAGAGAAGCGTAGGAATCTGTATCTGTTACCGTCCTACTGTTGGAGGCTTCTCGCATTGCCCTATTCATGTCGGACGGCAACGCAGAAGCCCACGCCTGTATATGCAATCTATGCCTCCGGCCGTATCTTATCACAAGATAACCGGCCGGATGCAAAATATTACATAACCACGGGCATCTACCGTTGCTCATTCCTTGACATGAATATGAAATTTTGCGAGAATTTCCAACAGTCAAGAATCAGCGCGGATAAACGCTTTCTTAAATATGTTAACACACACCTCATCCCTCTGAACCCAAGACCAGGCTTCTGCGGGCAGGTCTGCAATTGCAAATTTACAAATTATATTTGAAACAATTATAAAAATATGCTTTAAAACATATGTAGTGATAAAAATTAGCAAACATACGCTACCTCCGCGAGACGAATGAGGATATGACGGCCCGTAAGGTGAGATTTCTCTTTATCATAAGTGCAAATTTAATGGGATGCTATTGGAACAGATGTATTAATTAACTCAATTTAACAAAGTGATAAACATCAAAAACATAAAGTAAAACTAAGCAAAAACACAAAATAAGATCTCCCGGGCGTTTCATCTTCACAAATTTGTGAAGATGAAAAAATATTACTAACTTTGCATGAAAGTTGTTAAGATTTTTACGGTAGAAGAGTTTTTTATGTAAAAGTCAAATCAATCGTAAAAAGCATAAACAACTTCATCATTAGAAGAATATGTTAGTAACCTTTGACAAAGAATATTTAAAGGAATTATACGAAAGCGGAAAGACCAAAGATAAGAAACATCGCTTTCAACCCGAGGTAGTCAAACGCTATAAGCGTTGTGTCGACTACCTCAAATGGGCTTCATCCAAAGAAGCTCTCTTCCCAATTAATTCCTTACGATTTGAGGCATTGACTGGAGATAAGAGCGGTATGTTCTCTGTAAGGGTTAATGATAAATATCGCATTGAATTCACTATAAATGATCCTTCAGAAGAGCCTTTCCTCACAATTTGTAATATTGTAGAACTTTCAAACCACTATGATTGACATGATAACTCTCAATAATATGGATCCGGCTATGATAGCGAATAATCTCACTCCATTTGAACCGACACATCCCGGAGAGCTAATACGAGATGAGCTTGAAGCACGTAATCTTTCGCAGGCGAAACTTGCGAACCAAATCGGTGTCTCCCCCTCTCTCCTCAACGAAGTTATAAATGGCAAACGGGCGGTAAATACCGAATTATCTCTATTATTAGAAGCAGCCTTGGGAATTGAGGCAGAATTATTTCTGAAATTGCAAAGTGCGTATAATATGCAGGTTGCAAAATCAGATTCATCATTTATGAATCGTCTTGCCAATATTCGCAAGATTGCCGCGGCATTATGATTAGTGCGTGTAACGCACTTTAAGAAGTCGTTTAAAAATACAAAAGCTTTCAGAAGGATTGATCAGGGTTTGCTTTTGCCGACAGGGGGCTCGGTGAGGGTTATCCTCACCACGGTGGTGCGGCCGAGGCTGCGGGCTATGGCTTCGTCGAAATGATCCATATATTTCGGAAGGAAACGGATGCAGAGAAGACGGAGAGCCTCAATCTTCTCTGCATCGTCGCATACAATCTCAGCCCTACCTATCGCCACAGCAGAATGATAGTATTCCGTGAAATTGTTCTTATCCTCTTCATATCTCGGAGCACATTTGCTCACCGCCGAAAGACTGACAAGGGGATTGACTCTGATACAATCGAGCTTCTCACCTTCTCCGGCACAGTGAAAATAGAAAACGCTGTCATCTTTACGCACAACCGACAGTGGCACTCCGTAGGGGGTGCCGTCGGGTCGCGTCATACTTACCGTCACATAAGGAGCCCTGTCGAATACGTCGAGTACCCATTCCGCATCTTTCTGCCGGTTGGCTTTTCTCATCTGCCGCATAGTTGGTTGAGAATTTAGGGTTGAGGGTTTAGGGTTGAGGGTTGAGAGATTAGGGTTGAGGGTTGAGAGATTATGGTTGAATTCTAAGCTTTTTCCATAACCGGCATTTCCCTCCTGGTGCGTGGAAGTCCGGCCATCCAGCGGCAAGCCGGAATGAGGGAGAGGAACTTGGTGGCGACATAGCAGCTTACGAAAGTGCAGGCGGCTATGGCCGGGATGGCCGCAACCGTCGGCAGTCCCAGTGAATCTTTGAATACCCTCACCCACATGCCGAGCCAGAGGATATGCATAAGATACATGCCGTAGCTCATGTTTGACAGGTCGGCCACAATGCGCGGAGTCTCACTCTTCCGTATGCATGTGAAGAGAAGGAAGGCTCCTGTGGTCAGCATAACGCAGTTGATTGTGCAGAACGACCAGCCTATCTCCAGCACGGGAGTGTCGTGCAACTCTCCCGGCACCGCCTGCAGATAGAACGACAGGATGGTCCACACAGCGCCGACCGCCGTAAGCGCGGCGCCCGCATAAAGTCTCTTGCTCCGGCTCCAGTCAAGATGCACCCTGATATAATGGGCAAGCACCAGATAGCCGAGATAGCCCGAGAAATACCATAAGAGATGAAATTCATTCCAGAAGCACTGGCCCCACACCTCTCCGAAGAAGCGGTTGAGATATGGCATAAGGGTGGAGATAAGGAAGAGAGTGATGAAGAAACGTTCCTCCCTGGCCGTGGCTTTAGTAAGCCACGGAGATATGACGGGGATGAAGAGGTAGAGGCTGATGAGGGGATACATGAACCACAGATGGCCGGCAAGCGTCGGGAAATTGAGCGCTATGCGCGAGAGATCGCGCACCGATGTCTCCCGGTCTATCTGATTCCACAGCATAGGCACAGTGGAATAGACCACCATGAAGAACAGAAACGCAGGAAGGATCCTCCAGGCCCTTCTCTTATAAAACTCCATCGCCGTCTGCCCCTCCTTCATGGGCACAAGCAGGAACGCCGAAACTATCATGAAGAGAGGCACCGACATACGCGAGAACCCGTCGTAGACAGATACCCACAGCCGGTCGGCCTCCGTGGCGAGCAACGACTGCGGACCGGCCATGTCGGTCGACCCCGGGGCACCATAGAAATTCTCGCTCGCATGAACAAGCATCACGAGGAAACACGCGAACACACGGACATAATCCAGAAATACGATACGTTTCATGATCTGTTGTAATTGCATCTGTTTGGGTTGGCGACACCGTTTGCCGGCATCTCTGCAAAAATACGGATAATATTTGGATTTTCATCGCGAAATCCAAAAAAAGGTATATGAGGAAAGAAATAATGAAAAACTATAGGTGAACTGTGCCCTTTATTCAGAAAAAATCCGTATTTTTGCAGCATAGTTAACCTACCTCATATGGAAAATCTACCATTCGCATTCATTTGCCTGACATCGTTCTTCACATTGGCCAATCCGCTCGGCACAATGCCTGTGTTCCTGTCGATGACCAAAGACCTTGACAACGAACAACGCAGCCAGATCCTGCGTCGGGCCACGATCATCTCGTTTGTCATTCTCGTGGCCTTCACAGTGTGCGGCCAGATCCTCTTCTCGCTTTTCGGCATATCGACCAACGGCTTCCGCATAGCCGCCGGATTCATAATCATGAAGATCGGTTTCGACATGCTCCAGGCCAAGTATTCCCACGTGAAACTTAAAGACGAGGAAGTCAAGATCTACGCCAACGACATCTCCATCACCCCTCTGGCCATCCCCATGCTGTGTGGTCCCGGAGCCATCGCCAACGGAATCATGCTCATGGAAGACGCCAACACCTGGGCCCTCAAAGGAATCCTTATAGGCAGCATCGCCTTCATATATTTCCTCACCTACTGCATTCTGCGGGCCTCCACACGTCTGCTCAAAATCCTCGGCGACACCGGCAACAACGTGATGATGCGCCTTATGGGCCTAATCCTGATGGTGATCGCCGTGGAGTGCTTCGTAGGCGGAGTGAAGCCGATCCTCATCGACATCATCAAGACCGGCAACGGAATCCTGTAAAAGGTTAAAGGTTAAAGGTTAAAGATTGATGGTTAAAGATTAATGGTTAATGGTTAAAGATTAATGGTTAATGGTTAAAGAGTTTTTAAAGAGTAATGAATAAAAGTTAAAGAAATAGAGATAAATGACAAAACGACATAAAAATCGACATCATAACCTCCTATCCTTTAACTCCGACCTTCATCCCCTCAGCATCTTAACACCAATTAAATTTTTACCCTGTAACCTTACCCCTCCCTTTAATCTTCATACATCCCCCTTTAACCTCTAACTAACCTTCAACCTTTACACACCCCCTTTAACCTCTATCCTTTAACCTTTATAAACCCCCTTTAACCTTTATACACCCCATTTATTATGCTACTCAAGACAGCCCTCACCGCCCTGACGCTGGCCATAGCTCTTGGAGCCGGCGCACAGTTGCCAAAAGATGCCTGCACAAGCATCATGGTAGGCAAGAAAGCCTCTGCCGACGGCTCCGTGATGACGAGCCACACTTGCGACTCCTGGTATCGCACCTGGATGCAGAGCGTACCACCGAAAGACTATCCCCGCGACACCGTGATGAGTGTCTATGAGGGGAGAATGCATACTGAATATGCCGGCAGCAAAGACGGCATGAAAGAGAAAGGCCAGATACCACAGGCCAGACATACCTACCGGTTCCTCGACACGGCCTACCCCTGCCTCAACGAGAAACAGCTCGCCATCGGTGAGACAACCTACTCCGGACGCGACACAATGCAGAACACCAAAGGCATGTTCATGATCGAGGAACTCGCACGCGTAGCCCTTGAGAGATGCTCAACCGCCCGCGAGGCCATAACCCTCATGGGGCAGCTCATAAAGCAGTATGGTTATGGCGATAGCGGAGAGTGCCTCACCATCGCCGACCCGAAGGAAGTGTGGATCTTCGAGGTGCAGGGAGAGGGTCCTGACAAGATAGGCGGCGTCTGGGCGGCACAGCGCATCCCCGACGACCATATCGCAGTGTCGGCCAATGTGAGCCGCATCGGAAAGATCGACTTCAAGGATAAAGACAACTTCATGGCCTCCGACAATGTGAAGAGCGTGGCCAAGAAGATGGGCCTCTGGGACGGAAAGGAGGAATTCTCCTTCTGGAAAGCATACAGCGGCGGCAACTATCAGAGAGAACCTAAAAACTACAGCGTGCGTGAGCTCTTCATCATGCAGCAGCTCGCACCGAGCGCGGGCTTCAACAACTCCATGGAGGAACTGCCCGTGAGCGTAAAGGCCGAGAAACCTGTAAGCGTGGAGGATGTGGCACGCCTCCTCGGATCTTATTATGAGGGCACTCCCCTCAATCTCAGCGGCAAGCTCAAGATTAAGAATCCCCGCAAGAAGAAAACCGACGGCGCCGACGTGCCCGACAGCATTGTCAGCCCCGTGGCGAATCCCTGGATGCAGCCCGACGAGATAGCCGTCTACAACGCCCTCGGTGATCCGACAATGAAGAACATACGCACCGTCAGCGTGCCGTGGTGTTCCTACTCCACCATTATCCAGTGCCGCGACTGGCTCCCCGACGGCGTGGGTGCCGTGGCATGGGTAGCGCTCGACAACCCCGGTCAGTCTCCCCGCTTCCCGATCTTTGCCGGCACTGCCGACCTCCCCGGATTGCTGAAAATCTGCGGACAGCACCGCACGCGCGACGACGCGGCCCTCTGGCATTACCGCAAGGCAAACAAGCTCGCCACTGTGCGCTGGGGCGACGCCCGCAAGAACCTCGAGCCTGCGCGCGACCATTTCCTGAAGAAAGGACAGATCGAGCTCCCGGCCATCGAGCAGGAATATGCCAGATTGCTGAAAGAGGGTAAGACCGCCGAAGCCGAGGCGCTCCTCACCGACTACACCCGCGACTTCTTCGGCGCGACAATCATACGCTGGGACGAGCTCGCCGACAAATACTGGCGCGACCGTTGGAAAGGATTCTGACGTTTAATACCCTATCCCACAACAGGGCAAGACGGATTCAAACCTGTCTTGCCCTGTCATTTTATTTCTACAGCGGTGTATTGTCAGGAGAGGCGACGCGAGGCGAAAGTGGAGCGGGTGAAGAGATAGAATATGAGGGTGCCGGCGAGCTGCATGACAGCCGCTCCCCAGAATGCGGCGGAGTAGGAGATGTATTCAAGCAGGAAACCTCCGGCCACTATGCCCAGCCCCATGCCCAGATCCCACGAGGTCAGTATGGAGGAGTTGGCCGTGCCCCTCTGGTCGTTGCGCGCCATCTTGATAAACATGTTGAGGAAAGCCGGGAACATGTGGCCGTTGCCCAGGCCTATCAATGCGGCCGACAGATAATAGGCCCAGCCGTGCTCCACGGCCGCGAACAGCGTGAACCCGGCCAGCGACAGCAGCACACCCACAGCGGCGTTCTCCACGATCTTCCCCTTGGCGAGAGCCTTCGATCCCTGCAGACGGGAGGCGAAAAGACCGAACGACAGGATCATGAAGAAGACGCCGGTGCCCCCGGTGATGCCGAGCACCTCGGCTCCGTAGATGGCCACATAGTTCGACATTATCCCCCAGCACATGCCGAAGCAGAGTATGTTGGCGGCAAGCACCCAGGCGCGGGTAAGGAAAAAGCGGTCGAGGCTCATCGGCTTCTTCTCCTTCACCGGCTCCCGCTTCTTAAGCTTTATGGAAGAGACTGTCAGGAAACCCGCCAGGGCCACACCCAGCGCGATCCAGAAGAGGAGCATGAAGTTGCCGGTCACATCATAGATCCATATACCCACCGAGGGGGCGAAGGCCATGGCAAGGTTGTTGCTCAGTCCGTAGAACCCTATCCCCTCGTTGCGGCGCGAAGAGGGGAGCACGTCGATAGCCACCGTGGAATTGGCCACCGTCACGGCTCCGAACGGCAATCCGTGGAGGGTGCGGACTATGGCGAAGAGCAGCAACGTGCCCGCGCCGATATAGCCCGTGAAAAGGATGAAGAAAATGAAAAAGCAGAGGGTCAGCACCTTTTTCCGGTCAAACGTATCGACTATGAAGCCGCTGAATGGCCTCACGAGAAGTGCCGCCACGACATAGCCGGAAAGCACGAGCCCCATCACGTCCTTGTCGGCGGCAAACTGCGCGTCGAGATAGATCGGCAGAAGGGGAGTAAGGATGTAGAATGAGAAAAAAAGCATGAAATTCCCCACCATCGCCTTGCAGTAGTTGCGGTTCCAGAGCTTCTCCTTCAGCACCGCCGCCTCGGCGGCCATAGCCTCCGCAGGCATTGTCTCAACATCTTTCCTGTCCATAATCCTGTTGTCAGCCTGGGGTGATACCCGCAGGTCTTTCTATCATTTTACGCCGCAAAATTACAAATTCGCAAGGAATTGGGCAACTATTGAACGGAATAGACGGGTTTATCCACCATTTTGCATGTTTTTTCCACTTTCAAGAATTGATATATTTATTAACTTTGCATTCGGAAAGGCAGCCCGTCTCTCATCCTCTCTGCCTGATTCCTCTTTTTCTCGAAAAACTCAATAACAATATACGCATCATGAAGACTAAAATCATGGCCGCCCTGCTCGCGATGGGATGCGCTGCCGCCGCCTCGGCAGATGTCAACCGTCTTGTCATAGAGCCTAACGCCAAGGGGGCGAAAATCTCCCCCACCATGTATGGACTCTTCTTCGAGGACATCAACTTCGCCGCCGACGGCGGTCTGTACGCTGAAAAAATCAAGAACCGCTCGTTCGACTTCCCCCAGCCCCTCATGGGATGGAACGCTTTCGGCAAGTGGGAGCTCAAGAACGACGGCCCTTTCGCCAACAACCCCAACTACATGCGCCTTCTCCCGGCCGGACACCGCGAGAAGCACACGGGAATCGACAATGAAGGCTTCTTCGGAGTGAGCTTCGAGAAGGGTAAAGACTACGACTTCTCCGTGTGGGCTCGTGTGCCCGACGGTGGGAAATCGAAGATCCGCGTGGAGCTCGAGGATCCCGCATCCATGGCCGAAGGTCAGGACAAGGCTGCCAAGGAGATAGAGATCTCAGGCAAGGAGTGGAAGAAATATGCCGTGACCCTCACCCCCGGGGAGACCGTGGTGAAGGGTAAGCTCCGCATCTTCCTCTGCAAGCCGGAGAACGCCGTCGACCTCGAGCACGTGTCGCTCTTCCCCGCCGACAACGATAACGGACTGCGCAAAGACCTCGTGCAGAAACTTGCCGACCTAAAGCCGGGCATCTTCCGCTTCCCCGGCGGATGCATCGTGGAGGGAACTGACCTCGCCACACGCTATCAGTGGAAAAACAGCGTCGGCCCGGTGGAAAACCGCAAAGGGAATGAGAACCGCTGGGAGAATACCTTCCGCCACCGTCATTTCCCCGACTACCGCCAGTCGTACGGCCTCGGATTCTACGAATTCTTCAATCTCTGCGAGGAGATCGGCGCCGAACCTCTCCCTGTGATCAGCGTGGGTCTGGCATGCCAGTTCCAGAACGGCCTTGACGCCCATGTGCCTGTCGACAGCCTCCAGCCCTACATCGACGATGTGCTCGACCTCATAGAATTCGCCAATGGCCCTGCCGATTCGGAATGGGGCAAGGTGCGCGCCGACATGGGCCACCCCGCGCCGTTCAACCTCAAATTCGTGGGCATCGGCAATGAGCAGTGGGGGCCTGAATATCCCGAGCATCTCGAGCCGTTCCTCAAGCAGGTGCGTGCCAAATATCCCGACATCAAGATCGTAGGCTCGTCGGGCCCCAACTCCGAGGGAAAGGAATTCGACTACCTCTGGCCTGAGATGAAACGCCTCAAAGCCGACCTCGTCGACGAACATTTCTACCGCCCCGAGAGCTGGTTCCTGGCCCAGGGCAACCGCTATGACAACTACGACCGCAAGGGTCCCAAGGTTTTCGCCGGCGAATATGCCTGCCACGGCAAAGGGAAGAAATACAACCACTTCAACGCCGCGTTGCTTGAAGGAGCCTTCATGACAGGCCTCGAGCGCAACGCCGACGTGGTGGAGATGGCCACCTACGCTCCCCTCTTCGCCCATGTGGAGGGATGGCAGTGGCGCCCCGACATGATCTGGTTTGACAATCTCCGCTCCATGCCCACAGCAAGCTACTACATACAGCAGCTCTATGCCACCAACAAGGGCGACCAGACGGTGCCCCTGAAGATGGACGGCAAGGCCGTGGCCGGCAATGAGAGTCAGAACGGTCTCTTCGCATCTGCCGTGAAGGAGAATGGGGGCGACCTTATCGTGAAGGTGGCCAACACCGGCGACGCCCCCCAGGATCTGCAGATGGACTTCAAGGGACTGAAGAAGAACCAGGGCTACTCACAGGTGGTGGTGACCACGCTCCATGCCGAGGGCGACGCCGAGAATACTCTCGACAACCAGGATATCGTGAAGCCTGTGGAGAAGACTCTCAGCCTCGAGAATTCAAAAGACTGGAACGTGACGCTCCCCGCGAAAACGTTTGCCGTATACCGTTTCAAGAAATAATCCCCGCAAGATATGAAGAAATTACTTAACGCCCTCGCTCTCGCGGCCCTCTGCGCCATTCCGGGCATGGCCGCCAACGAGGCCCTGGTCAATCTCCAGCCTTCCAAGGAGAGCCCCGTGATCCAGAAAGAGATCTACGGACAGTTTGCCGAGCATCTCGGCACATGCATCTATGGCGGCCTCTGGGTCGGACCCGATTCCGACATCCCCAACCAGAACGGCTACCGCCTTGATGTGCTCAACGCCCTCAAGGAGCTCCACGTGCCCGTGCTCCGCTGGCCCGGCGGCTGCTTCGCCGACGAATACCACTGGATGGACGGCATAGGCCCCAAGTCGGAACGCCCCCGCATGGTCAACAACAACTGGGGTGGCACCGTGGAAGACAACTCTTTCGGCACCCATGACTTCTTCGACCTCTGCGAACTGCTCGGATGCGAGCCATATCTGAGCGGCAACGTCGGCTCAGGCACCGTCGAGGAGCTCGCCAAGTGGGTGGAGTATATCACGGCCGAAGATGGCCCGATGGCCGCGCTCCGCAAGAAGAACGGCCGCGAGAAACCCTGGAAGCTGAAATATCTCGGCGTGGGCAACGAGAGCTGGGGATGCGGCGGCAACTTCACCCCGGAGTTCTATGCCGACGTATATCGCCGCTATCAGACGTATTGCCGCAATTTCAACGGCAACCACCTCTATAAGATAGCCTCCGGTGCCAGCGACTACGACTACAACTGGACTGAAGTGCTCATGAAGAACGCCGGACGCCATATGGACGGTATCTCCCTCCACTATTACACCGTGCTCGGATGGAGCGGCAGCAAAGGCTCTGCCATCAACTTCAACGAGGAAGACTGGTACTGGTGCCTGGGCAAATGCCTGGAAGTGGGCGACGTGGTGCGCCGCCACTGTGAGATCATGGATAAGTATGACCCGAAGAAACGTGTGGGTCTGCTCGTCGACGAGTGGGGCACATGGTTCGATCAGGAGCCCGGATCGATTCCCGGACACCTCTATCAGCAGAACTCCCTGCGCGACGCCATGGTGGCTGCCCTCAGCCTCAACACGTTCCATACTTTCTCCGACCGCGTGAAGATGACCAACATCGCCCAGATCGCCAACGTTCTCCAGTCGATGGTGCTCACAAAGGGCAACCAGATGGTTCTGACCCCCACCTACTACGTCTTCAAGATGTATGTGCCTCATCAGGATGCTCAGTACATCCCTGCGCAGGTGGCTTGTCCGGTGAAGAAAGATCGCAACGGCCGCGATGTGCCCGTAGTGAGCGCCACGGCATCGGCCAAGAACGGCACCACCACCCTCTCGCTCGTCAATACCGACCTTAATGAGCCCGTCACCATATCGGTGGCCCTCAACGGCATTCCCGCGAAGAAAGTGGCCGGTGAGATCCTCACCGCCGCCTCGATGAACGACTACAACGATTTCGGCCAGCCCGAAAAAGTTACCCTGAAACCATTCTCTTCAAAGTCGTGGAAAGTGAGCGGCGACCGTCTTACCGTCACCCTCCCCGCGAAGAGTATCGTCACCCTGTCGCTGAAATAACCGCCAACGTTTCTTTCATAGATCGTAGCCCTGCCCGACTTCCTCCAAGTCCGGCAGGGCATTTTTATTGAAGCAAAACCAAGTACGGAAGTAAAATCGCGCCAAGTACGGAAGTGAAATGTCAGGACGCCTCACCCTCGAGGAAAAATCCGCCTCAGCATCCCGACAACCCGACGGCAAACCCAAAAAGAAAATATAATCAAAACCGGTTCCTTAATCCAGATCCAGTCCGACTCAAGAATTTCCACCGGCAAAGTAAACAGAAGAGCAATATCGATTACCAATATCATTAATAAAGATAAGATGAAATAAAGAAACAGCCATCTGTACCTCCTCTTCATTCCGGTGGCCGACGCCATGTCACTCTTCGTTTTATTCTGCTCCACGACATCTGTCTCGTCCTCAAATATCCGTTCCAGCCATACCCTGAAATCCTCATAACGTTTACCCATATCTTTTTTTCCGGCAAAATAAACCACCCCTCCTGCCACATGACGGCAGGAGGGTTTAAATTTGTTCGACACTCTATTCCTCCCATCTCAGCCAATTGCTTAAGATTGGATTGGCAAGACGGGCGTTTGAATAAGCAGTCTTAAGGTCAAGAATAGTATACCCCTGGTAATACCTCTGATCTCCTTCCTCCTTGAGCGTAAGCACCAATGCTATGATTGACTGCGACTTCACACCCATATCTACAGGAATCATCCAATCCATTCTTTCAGTCCGGCTATTCCAGAACCCCACCGGTATGGCCGGTATCTCCTTGATCTGACGGAGAGTCTTGAGTATAGACCCCTCGAGGACCATGGTAGAGAATTTGACATACTCCTCTATCCTGGCAACATTCTCCTGCAGAGTGTCCTTTTCGCATACAATTCCCAGAAATTCCTGATATTCTTTGGGTAATATGTAATAACGATCCACAAGAATATGCTGCAGGCTCAAACGCACGGGATAGTTGGGATTGAAAGGTTGTTCGATATCCGTAAAATCCATAGCCTCGGGCATGGAACCGAATCTATCCAGCCACCCGGTCATTATCCCGGATTGAGATTCAGCAAACTTGATAATCCGTAAAGTTCCTGAAGAATCAATCTTTCCATAGCCGATGATCTTGCAGCCTGAATGTGAAGGAATCCCCGTATTCCAGAGTATATGGTCTCCTTCACAAAGAATCTTATCCTCCGCTCCTAATCTGACTAATACCTTTTTTAAAACACGGTTAGTCAATTCCTTGGAAGCCGACAATTCCGGATCGGCAACGAAGGAGGAAAGATAGCCAAACTCAATATCCGATATATCGGCAATCACCTTTACGGTCTTTGATCCGTGATCCTCATAATGTTCACCCATATCTTTTTTCCGGCAAAATAAACCACCCCTCCTGCCACATGACGACAGAACAAGCTAAAACATCCATAAAAAGTTTAAGACTCAAGTCCTCTCAAGCTTAAACTGATTTATATATTTGTTGCCGACATCGGTTTGCCACTTGAGAATTGGGTACGTGCACAGTTGCGTAAGCCATGGGACTGCGGCTTTCCAGCCGCAGCACAGGTGCACACCCGTCACATGGTGCTCAGTTGCGTGAGCTATGGGACTGCGGCTTTCCAGCCGCAGTGCAGGTGCACACCCGTCACATGGTGCTCAGTTGCGTGAGCTATGGGACTGCGGCTTTCCAGCCGCAGCGCAGGTGCACCCCCGTCACATGGTGCTCAGTTGCGTTAGCCATGGGACTGCGGCTTTCCAGCCGCAGCGCAGGTGCACACCCGTCACATGGTGCTCAATTGCGTTAGCCATGGGACTGCGGCTTTCCAGCCGCAGCGCAGGTGCACACCCATCAAAACCCTGACTATAAATCCCTTTTATTGTCCGGTGTGTACGGCAACTGCGGCTGGAAAGCCGCAGACCCATAGCTACGCATCTGCATACCCACCCTTATCTCCGGTGCATCCTGCCACATGACGGCAGAACAAGCTAAAACATCACTCAACTTACAAGTGTGGAAAAATATATTACCTTTGCGCCACAAATAAAGTTCGTAAGCATGAATACCGCATCCATTCCCAGGAAACAAACCTCTTTCCGTCTTAGCGAGGACCTTCTTAAATTGATACGACTCACCTCACTTTCCAACCTTTTCTAATTATTTTTCAACAAAATAAGCCACCCTCATATTGTATAAGAAACAACTTTTACCTTCCTAATCAATATTTAGAAGTTTTTTGTGAATAATATTTATTATGCCAATTAAGAAGTCGTTGTTTAAATTCTCTCTGTAAGATATTGTTGATTAAAAGAAAAGCTGTATCTTTGTAGTCGTAAATATTTGTAATTATTCCGACCAAAAATACATGTTTATGATCAATGGATAATACAGTAGTACAACAGATTAGAAAGAAAATAACCCGCAGCAAATTCGGTGAGGTGTTCTTCGTTTCTTCTTTCCCCCAATACGATGTCGAGTACGTCACAAAGTTACTCGCCATATTCGAAAAAGAAGGACTTATAACACGTATAGCCAAAGGTGTGTATGTCAAGGCCCGCAAAACACGCTTCGGCACTCTATATCCTTCGGCTTACGAATTGGTAGCAGAAATTGCCAAGCGTGATAGGGCAAAGGTCATCCCTACAGGAGCCACTGCAGCCAACCGCTTGGGATTCTCCACGCAAGTACCCATGAATACCGTATTCCTGACCACTGCTTCGGGAAGAAAACTGAAATTGGGTAGCCGTATAGTGACATTGAAACACGGTGCACCTAAGAATTTCGCGTTTCGTGGTAAGTTGATGCCAGAACTCGTGCAGGCGTTACGAAGCATCGGGGAAAATAATATAACTCTGGAAGATGAAAAAAGAATTAGCCAATTATTTGCAGAAACACCAGAAACAGGAACAATAGAACATGATTTGTTGCTGGCTCCCGTATGGATGCGGCAAGTTATTAAGAAAGGAATACATAAATGAGCAAATGGGTTGATTTTTCACTCGAAGAGCGAAAGGCAATGATACAAGGTGTCGTTGAGACTCGGCAAATTGATGAAGCCGCCGCCGAGAAGGACTGGTGGGTAACAGCGGTGCTATATGCCATATTCAATACAAGTGTGTCAGAGTACTTGTTATTCAAAGGAGGAACGAGTCTTAGTAAGGGTTGGGACATTATCAATCGTTTTAGTGAGGACATTGATCTGGCGTTGAGCCGCGACTACTTTCTTAACGTCAAGAAATTATCTTGTGCAAGTTGCACCAGCAATACGCAGATACACAACTTGCGAGAGAAAGGACAAGACTTCCTGTTCGGGGAATTTAAAGATGAGTTAGTGGAAAAACTTGCAGAAATAGGACTTGATGCAACAGTGCGCACCGAGAATGATATTGTCAACGAAAATGAAGAACGGAGAAAAGTGCCACATGATAAAGATCCTTCTGTACTTCATATCCAATACCCATCGCTCTACGACAGTCAAGCTGCATACGCCATCCCGACAGTAAAGGTGGAGATCAGCATACTGTCAATGTCCGAGCCTTACGAGATGCGGAAAATCTCATCGCTTATAGAACAAACCTATAGGGAAGAGAATGTTGATACCGACTTTGTGCAAACGATTAAAACCGTCAGCCCCACTAGAACTTTCTTGGAAAAGGCGTTCCTGCTATGTGAGGAATTGCAAAAGGACAAACCGAGAACTCATCGAATGACACGTCATTTTTATGACTTGGAGAAACTGATGCAAACTCAATACGCAGAAATGGCTCTCAAAGACTCTCTTCTCTATCATGAAATTGTGAACCACCGTCGAAAGTTCTATCATGTCGGTTATGTGGATTATGACAAGGAACTGCCTGCCAATATTCAATTTATACCGAGCGAAGAACTGATGTCTGCATACGAAGCTGATTACAATGAGATGAAGGAGAGTTTCATCTATGGTCAGTCACTTGCATTTCCAGACTTAATGAAACGTATGGAGATACTACAAAGACGCTTTAGAGACATAGATTCTTCACTTAATTCCAAGGAGTAGAAGCAATTTATGCATAAATTTTATTGAAAATTCTCTACAAGAATAAATCAAAGAATTTCCAAAATAATCTTGCGGAGCGCAGGTTCACACCCGTCACATGGTGCACAGTTGCGTGAGCCATGGGACTGCGGATTTCCAGCCGCAGTGCAGGTGCACAGCCGTCAAAACCTTGACAATTACTCACTTTTCTTGAGAATCTGGTACGTGCACAGTTGCGTAAGCTATGGGACTGCGGCTTTCCAGCCGCAGAACAGGTGCACAGCCGTCAAAGCCTTGACAATAAATCACTTTCCTTACCGAGTGTGTACAGTAACTGCGGCTGGAAAGCCGCAGACCCATAGCTACGCATCTGCATACCCATCCTGATCTCCGAGATCCATATTGATGAAATCGGCAATCTCTCCATTATTTTCCTGTATCACCTTCTCAAGCCATTTCACGGAGTGCCTGTCAAGCCTGGTAAAGTCACACGATAAAAGTCGAAGTCTTGACTTATTTGGCAGCGAGACTTTTGTCAACTTATCACAGCATCCTATGTCAAGAACCTCTATGCGGGGATTTTTATTCAGACATAGAGATTCAATATTAGGGCTCATTCTTAACGACAGCTTTTTCAAGGAAGTCAGATGGGACACATCTATTTTCTCACCACAAAACCCATTACAGTCAAGAAGTTCTAAATCAGGACATCCTGAAAGATCAAGATTACGCGCCTGGCAATAGCGAAGGGATTTAGAGCTTGTTTAAAAACAAATGTGAATAAAAAAAGAGCATCCGTCGAATGTTCAGGCATTTATACTTTGAGAATTG
>PPYF01114357.1_pt1 | contig 42566 bp, 40 predicted proteins | sample 1559871 | NCBI WGS metagenome assembly PPYF01 (sample SAMN08240021, study PRJNA423297) | Human gut metagenome, whole genome shotgun sequencing project.
GGACAGCAGCTGTTCCAGAATGGAACACCCCCGGTGCTGGCAGGCTGCGCAGGCTTTGCCGCCTTTCTGCCGGAGCTGCTGGGGCTTTCGGACGGCAGCGTGGTCGAGACCCCGCAGCTGGATCCCCGGCTGCTGGTGCTCTGCGGCAGCGTGAACCCCATCACCCTGCGGCAGATGGACACCGCCGAAAAGGCAGGCTTTACCCGCCTGCGGCTGACCCCCCGGCAGAAGCTGGAGCCCGGCTACTGGGCAAGCGCCGACGGCAAGGCTGCGCTGGCAGAAATCGAACAGATGCTGGCAGCAAACCCCCACTGCATCATCGAGACCAACGATGCCGGGGGCAACCAGCTCACCGCCGACTACGCCGCCGCCCGCGGCATCGACTTGGACGGTCTGCGGGTGGGCATTTCCGGCAGCGTCGGGCAGATGTTCGGGGCGCTGTTCGGCAGCGAGCATCTGGGTACGCTGCTGCTCACCGGCGGCGACACCCTGCTGCAGTGCATGAACAGCGTGGGCGCACGGGAGCTGGAGCCGGTATGCGAGCTGGAAAGCGGTATCGTGCTGGCGCGGTTCACCTATCAGGGGCGCACCCGCTACGTCATTACCAAGTCCGGCGGCTTTGGGCAGGAGGATCTGCTGGTGGAGCTGGCAGACCGCATTGCAAAGCATTGAGAATGGAAGCAGCAGCCCTTTGCGGCTGGAACGGAAGATAAATGTAATAAGAAGGAGAACGACCATGACCTATGCAAAACTGCCCGGCCTGACTTGGGACGGCACTGTGTACGAGAACGAGGAGATGGGCACGCTGGAAGCCCTGCTGCCCACCGGCGGCTGGCCCACCGCCCACGCACCCGCTATGGTGGAGCTGCCCAATGGCGACCTGCTCTGCTGCTGGTTCGCCGGTACTTATGAGGGCAGCGCAGATGTGCACATCATCTGCTCGGTGCTGCCGCATGACGGTACCAAGTGGCTGGAGCCGGTGGATATCTCCGGCGACCCCACCCGCAGCGAGCAGAACCCCTCGCTGTTCTACGGCCCGGATAACGCCGTGTGGGCGATGTACACCGCCCAGCTGGACCGTGTAGAGGGCAAGGACAATATGCAGTTCACCGCCGTGGTGCGCTGCCAGAAGAGCACCGACGGCGGCAAGACATGGGGCGCTTACACCACCGTGTTCCCGGAGGAAGGCACCTTCTGCCGCCAGCCCATTCAGGTGCTGTCCAACGGCCGCTGGATCTTTGCCAACTGGCTGTGCACCGACTCTGCCGAGGGTCTGTCCGGCGACCCCACCGCCTTCCGCATTTCGGACGATGAGGGTAAAACTTGGCGCATGGTCATGATGCCCGGCAGCAACGGCCATGTCCATGCCAATGTCATTGAGCTGGAACCGGGGCATCTGGTGGCGTTTATGCGCAACCGCGAGGCCTACCGCATCCACCGCAGCGAGTCCTTTGACTGGGGCGAGACTTGGACGGTGCCCGCACCCACCCCGCTGCCCAACAACAACTCCAGCATCAGCGCGGTCAAGCTGCAGAGCGGCCGCATCGCCATTGCCTATAACCCCACCTGCACCCCGAACCCCGTGCCCGGCAAGGCTGCATGGCCCGGCCTGCGCTGCCCGGTGGCGGTGGCGCTCTCGGAGGACGGCGGCCTGACCTTCCCCATCATCCGCTGGATGGAGCGCGGCGAGGGCTACATGGGCGATGAGAACAAGACCAACAACAAGCAGTACGAGTATCCCTACCTGATGCAGGGACGGGACGGCATGCTGCATCTGGCCTACGCTGCCCGCACCCGGCAGGGCATCAAGTACGTCCGCTTCTCGGAGCAGGACGTGCTGGGCGCAAAGCGGGAGACCGTGGGTCTGTATAACCCCACCGCAGCCCAGAGCCGCTGAAAAAGCTTTTCGAGATTTTTATCCTTTTTATAGATCAGAACATCATTCAGGAGGTTGATCAGTATGCTGACCCAGTACAATCTTAAAATGCCGCACGCAGTTTACGGCGGCGAGAACGCCATGGACAATATCACCGCCATCATCAAGGCGCGCGGCGCAAAAAAGGTAGCCATGTTCACCGATAAGGGCATTGAGGGCGCTGGCCTGTTCGCCCTGCCGGAAGAGGCTGTCAAGGCCTCCGGCGCAGAGTATTATGTGCTGGACGAGCTGCCCCCGGAGCCCAGCTACATGGCTGTGCAGAAGCTGGTGGACGAGTTCAAGGTCTCCGGTGCAGACCTCATCGTGGCCTGCGGCGGCGGCTCTGTGATGGACGCTGCCAAGCTGGCAAGCGTGCTGGTGACCGACGCCTACGGCGTGAAGGAGCTGCTGGATAACCCCGGCATGGCACAGAAGTGCGTGCCCATTGTGCTGATCCCCACCACCGCCGGTACCGGCGCCGAGGTTACCCCCAACGCCATCGTGGCTGTGCCCGAAAAGGAGCTGAAGGTGGGCATCGTCAACGAGAACATGATCGCGGACTACGTCATTCTGGACGCCCGCATGATCAAGAACCTGCCCCGCAAGATCGCAGCCGCTACCGGCGTGGATGCGCTGGCACACTGCATCGAGTGCTTTACCAGCAACAAGGCCAACCCCTTCAGCGATCTGTACGCACTGGAAGGCCTTGACCTGATCCTGAACAACATCGAAAAAGCCTGCGATGACCCTGAAGCCATGGCAGAGAAGAACCGGATGCAGATCGCTGCCTACTACGGCGGTCTGGCCATCACCGCTTCCGGCACCACCGCTGTGCACGCACTGAGCTACCCGCTGGGCGGCAAGTACCACATTGCACACGGCGTATCCAACGCCATCCTGCTGGCACCGGTCATGCGCTTCAACAGCGAGCACCCCGCCGTGCGCGAGCGTCTGGCTGCCGCCTATGACCGCTGCTGCCACGAGGAAAAGACCTGCACCACCGTGGAGGAAAAGACTGCATGGATGATCGCCCGTCTGGAGCACATCGTCAAGCATCTGGATATCCCCACCAGCCTCAAGGAGTTCGGCGTGCCTGCCGAGGATCTGGAAGGTCTGGTCAACGCCGGTATGCAGGTACAGCGCCTGCTGGTGAACAATATGCGCCCCGTTACCGCCGACGACGCACGCAAGCTGTATCAGGAGATCATGTAACAGAAAAGGAGTAAAGACTTATGAAAACCAGCGATATCAAGGGCATCATCCCTCCCGTAATCACCCCCATGAACAACGACCCTGAGCAGACAGTCAACCATCAGGCTCTGCGCGAGCAGGTGGAGCGCCTGCTGGCAGGCGGCGTGCACGGCATCTTCCCCATGGGCACCAACGGCGAAGCCTACGCCCTGTCCTTCCAGGAGAAGGAAGAGATCCTTGCCACTGTCATCGATCAGGTAAAGGGCCGCGTACCGGTCTACGCAGGCACCGGCTGCATCACCACCGCCGAAACCATCCGCCTGAGCAAGCGTGCCGAGGAGCTGGGCGCAGATGCACTGTCCATCATCACCCCCAGCTTTGCACTGGCCTCCCAGAAGGAGCTGTATGACCACTACACCGCCGTGGCAAAGGCCGTGAACCTGCCCATCATCCTGTACAACATCCCCGCCCGCACCGGCAACAAGCTGCTGCCCGAGACCGTGCAGGCACTGTGCCGTGACGTGGAGAACATCGTAGGCGCAAAGGATTCCAGCGGCGATATCGAGAACCTAAAGGCCTACATCCGCCTGACCCGCGAGCTGGATAAGGAAGTTGCCATTCTGGCCGGTAACGACGGCGCCATCCTGACCTGTCTGAAAGAGGGCGGCGCAGGCGGCATTGCAGGCCGTGCCAACATCTGGCCGGAGACCGTTGCCAAGATCTACGATTGCTTCAAGGCTGGGGATCTGGAGGGCGCACAGGCTGCACAGGACGCCATTGCCATCCTGCAGCAGACCTTCAAGTACGGCAACCCCAACACCATCATCAAGACCGCCGTTGCCCTGCAGGGTCACCCCGTTGGCAAGTGCCGCGCACCCTTCAACTATGTGCCGGAAGAGGGCATGGAGGCCATCAAGAAGGTTCTGGCCGAGAATGAGGCCAAGGGTCTGCACTGAAACGCGCTGAAGCAAGGAGAAGGCTGCTATGAATAAACCCATTGTCGGTATTACCATGGGCGATCCCGCCGGTTCCGGCCCGGAGATCACCATCAAGGCTCTGGCTGACCCGGAGCAGTACAGCTACTGCCGCCCCATCGTGGTGGGCGATGTGAAGGTGATGGAGCAGGCCAAAAAGTTCGTTGGCCGCGAGGACATCGTCATCCACCGCTGCGAGAAGGTGTCGGATGCCCTGTTCACCCCCGGCACCATCGACGTGCTGCATCTGGATCTGATCGAGGACATCAGCAAGTTCGAGATAGCAAAGGTCAGCGTGGAGGGCGGCAACGCAGCCTTCCAGTGCGTGAAAAAGGTCATTGAGCTTGCCATGGCCGGTGAGGTGGATGCCACCTGCACCAACGCCCTGAACAAGGAAGCCATGAACAAGGCACTGGAGTACTACCACGGAGAAAAGTCGGACGGCTACACCCACTTTGACGGCCATACCGAGATCTACGCCACCTACACCCACACCAAAAAGTACACCATGATGCTGGCTCATCACGACCTGCGCGTGGTGCACGTTTCCACCCACGTTTCCCTGCGGGAAGCCTGCGACCGGGTCAAGAAGGATCGCGTGCTGGAGGTCATCGAGATCGCCAACAAGGCCTGCAAGGATATGGGCATCGAGAACCCCCGCATCGCTGTGGCAGGTCTGAACCCCCACTGCGGTGAGAACGGCCTGTTCGGCCGGGAGGAGATCGAGGAGATCACCCCCGCCATTGAGGTTGCCAAGGCCGAGGGCATCACCGGTGTCGTGGGTCCCTGCCCGCCGGACAGCGTGTTCTCGCAGGCCATCGGCGGCTGGTACGACATCGTGGTGTGTATGTACCACGATCAGGGTCACATCCCGCTCAAGACCGTTGGCTTTGTCTACGACCGCGAAAAGCAGGAGTGGAAGGCCGTGGAGGGCGTCAACGTCACGCTGGGTCTGCCCATCATCCGCGCCAGCGTGGATCACGGCACCGATTTCTACCACGCCGGTAAGGGCAACGGCAACGAGCTGAGCCTTGTCAACGCCATCAAGTATGCGGTCAAAATGACCGGCCGCGCCAACTAAGTTATCCCCATCCCAACCAATTCTTCATTTTCTTCCAGAGAGAGCCGCTGCACCCCGTACGGTGCGGCGGCTTTTTCTGGTTTTGTCCTGTTTCAAAAAGCAACAAATCAGCCGAAACTAACCGCAATGTGTTTCAAAAAGCGACGCATTGCAGCAAAAGAATTGAACAAATTCTGAATATGTTTCAAAAAAGAACACAACAAGCCAAAAAATGATTGTGACGCACAGCGGAAAACTATATACTTTTAATCAAGAAAGCCGCATCGGAATTGTGCAAAGGGTCGGGCTCTTGCGCAACAGGGACTGCGGACACAAAAAAGGAGGACACGTTCTATGACACTTCCCATGATCATTGCTCTGGCAGTGACTGTCCTCATGATCATCCTGATCATGGTGGATAAACTGCCCTTCGGTGCACCCCCGCTGCTGGCGCTGCTGCTGCTGGTGGTGTTCGGCGTTACCGACATCAAGACCGCCTTCGGCGGCTTCGCAAACCCCACCATCGTCATGCTGGCATCCTTCATGGCCATCATTGCGGCCCTGCAGAAGACCAGCTTCATCGTCAAGTTCAAGCAGACCATGTTCAACATGGCCAACAAAGGCGGCTTTAAGGCCTACGTCCTGCTGATCCTCATTGTTATGCTGGGCTGCAGCCTGTTCGGCACCGGTTCCACCGCCTACTATGTGCTGGTCATCGGCCTGCTGTCCACTCTGCCCTACTCCAAGCAGCTGCCCCCGTCCAAGGTTCTGATGCCTGCGGGCTTTGCAGCAAACCATCCGCTGCTGCCCTTCAACACCGCTCTGCAGTACGGTATCGTGATCGCCGTTCTGGAAAGCGCAGGCGTTGCGGCAAACGTCAATCTGGTCAAGTTCTCTCTGGTCAACCTGTGCCTGTCCATCGGCTTCCTAGTGTGGTGCATCCTGGCCTACAAGATCATGCCCGACCACCCCATTGCCGAGGCCAAGGAAGAGGCTCTCCACGCCGGTGAGCAGAAGGTCGCTCTGACCAAGAATCAGGAGCTTATCACCTACTTCAGCTTTGTGCTCGCCGTTGTGGGCATGATCCTGCAGAGCAAGATCGGTGACGCAGGCTACGCCATCACCGGTCTGGCCGTGGGCGTCATCCTGATCTCCGGCGTCATGGACTTCAACGAGATCCGCAACTCCATCAGCGCACCCATCATCCTGATGTCCGCAGGCGTCATCGGCATCGCCGATGCTCTGGGCAACACCGGCCTGACCAGTCTGGTGGGCGAGACCGTTGCCAAGATGCTGGGCACCAACGTCAACCCCTTCGTGCTGATCTTCGCTTTCTGCATCCTGACCAGCCTGCTGGCCACCCTGACCGGTTCCACCATCGGCACCGTGTACGTCTTTGCTCCCATGGCCATTGCCACCTGCGTCAATCTGGGTCTGGACCCCACCGCAGCCGCTGCCGCTATCGTGGTCTCCGGCTGGTGCGGACACTTCCTGCCCATTGACGGTATGCCCGCCATGATCATGGGTGCCGGCGACTACAAGATCACCGAGTTCTGGAAGTTCACCATTCCGCAGTACTTCATCCGTCTGCTGGCGCTGACGGTGGGCGCTGTGCTGATCTTCCCCATGAAGTAACAGGAGAAACACCAAATGAAAAATACGTTTGAGCTGGAGCATGTCGGCATCAACACCGACAACGCAGGCGAGGCCGAGCAACTGGCGCTGCTGCTGTGCAAGCTGTTCAACTTGGAGCCCCGCCACGGACAGAAGTCCGAGTTTGCCGGCAACTATTTCGAGTGCATGAAGAGCCCCTTTCTGGGCAAGAACGGCCACATCGCAATGCGCACCCCCGACCTGAAGGCTGCGATGGAGGAGCTGGAGGAAAATGGCTTCCGCTTCCGCATGGAGACTGCCGCCTATTTTGAGGACGGCCGTATCAAGAATGTGTATCTTGAGGGCGAGTACGGCGGTTTTGCCATCCACATCATGCAGAAATAACGCCAACTGACCGATCTTGTGTAGAACCGGGGATGGAGCGATCCGTTCCCGGTTCTGTGGTTCACGCCCCGCGAAAAATCAGAGGAGAAAAATTATGCTGGTTCCTGTATTGCTATTTATCGTCGGTCTGCTGTTCCTGATCAAGGGCGGCGACTGGTTCGTGGACGGTGCTTCGGCACTGGCACGGCGGTTCCACCTGCCGGAGCTGCTCATCGGCGCAACGGTGGTATCTATCGGCACCACTCTGCCGGAGGTCATGGTGTCCACCATGTCCGCCGTGTCCGGCCATGGGGAGATCGCCTACGGCAACGCCATCGGCTCGGTCATCTGCAACTCTGCCCTGATCGCCGCCATCACCATCGCCGTCCGTCCGGGCAAGGTAGACCCCAAGACCCTGCGGGTGCCGGTAGCCTTCTTCTTTGCCGCAGCCGCCATCTACTGCGTGGCTGCCTACGCCATGGGCGAGTTCACCCGCCCGCTGGGCTTTGTGATGCTGGCCATGTTCGTGGCTTACATGGTGGCAAACGTATTGCAGATGAAAAAAGCCCCTGCCGCCGCCGAAGCGGAGGCCGAGGCCGAAAATGCCGGGGAAGAGATGTCCCTTACCAAAACGCTGGTGCTGCTGGTGCTGGGCGCGGTGCTGATCGCACTGGGCGCAAACCTGCTGGTGGATAACGGCACCCTCATCGCACAGGCATTGGGCGTGCCGGAGTCGGTCATCGCGCTGACCTTTGTGGCGCTGGGCACCTCTCTGCCGGAGCTGGTCACCGCCATCACCTCGTTGGTCAAGGGCTGCAGCGATCTGTCCCTTGGCAACATCGTGGGCGCAAACGTGTTCAATCTGGTGCTGGTCAGCGGTATGTCCGTCACGCTGGCACCCTTCACCGTGCCGCAGAGTTCCACCCTGTTCGGCATCAATTCCAGCCTTGTGCTGGAGATCCCGGTCATGCTGGCTGTCATGATGATCATGACCCTTCCCGCGCTGAAGCGCGGCAGGCTGTCCCGTGCACAGGGCATTATTCTGCTGTGCATCTATGCTGCCTTCTGCGCCATCCAGTTTACCATGTGATATTCCCGGAGATACTTCCTTGCCCCCGGCCTGCTCTGTCAGGCCGGGGGCTTTGGTTATTGTACCCTGCGGGACGGCTTTTTGTTTTACGGCTGGGTGAGCACCTCCGGGTCACCGGGCTTATAGATATGAGTCTTGGCCAGGCGGCGCATGGTGTCCTCGTGGTTGCGGCTGGCGTAGGCGGTGTACAGAATATCCATCACGTTCAGCTGGGAAAGGCGGGAGGACATGGCACCGTTGCGGAACAGGCTCTCGTTGGCGGCCACATACAGCACATGGTCGGCCAGCTGTGCCACCTCGGAGGGGTAGTAGCGGGTCACTGCGATCACCGGTGCGCCGCCCGCCTTCATCTCCTTGATGCACTGGATCATCTCCATGGTCTGCCCGGAGTAGGAGAACACGATGCCCACATCCTGCGCAGTGGCGTTGCGTGCCTGCAAAAGCTGCGAGTGGGAGTCCTCGTTGACCACGCAGGGCTTGTCCAGACGCAGAAATTTCAGGTAGGTGTCTTTTGCCACGCACAGCGAGGAACCGATGCCGAACAGCAGCACCGTGCGGGCGTTGGCGATCAGCTCCACGCACTGCTCCAGTTCGTCCAGCAAAAGCAGCCGCTGGGTGTCCAGCAGGCTCTGGATGTTCTTGTGGGTCACCTTGTCCACGATCTCCTGCAGGCTGTCCTGCGGGGTGATGTCCTTTTCCCGGTGGCTGCCGTTCTCCCCAAGGGTGGCAAGCTCCAGCGTCAGGGCGTGGCGCAGTTCCTTGTAGCCCTGAAAGCCGATGACCCGGCAGATGCGCACCACGCTGGAAGGGGAGGAGAAAGAGCGCCGCGCCAGATCCCGGATGGTAAGGGTGGTGGTCTCGTCCGGGTTGTCCAGAATGAACTGCGCGATCTGCCGCTCAGTGCTGCTGAGGGAGGGCTGCACCTCCCGCAGGCGTAAAAGAACGTTCTGCATATAGATACCTCTGTTGTATTTCAGGATGGATTGAACAAGCTGCACAAAAAAGTCGTACTTGTACGCAAAAATTTCAAAAACAATGCTTGCATAAAACATTGTACCACAAAATAGTCTTTTTGTGGACATTTTGTTTGAAAAAGTTTATACTTTGGTCACAATCACGCCGCAAGGGGTGCGGCGGAAACTGGAGGTGCAGGATATGGGTTTGAATCTGAGTGGGATGACCACCGAGACCCGCAACCCGCGCACGATGCAGCTGGACCAGATGTCCCCGCTGGAGATCGTGACTGTCATGAACGAGGAGGACGCCCGGGTACCGCTGGCCATTGCCAAGTGCCTGCCGCAGATCGCGCAGGCGGTCACATGGGCGGCAGAATCCTTTGAAAAAGGCGGACGGCTGTTCTATATGGGCGCCGGTACCTCCGGCCGCTTAGGCGTGCTGGATGCCGCCGAGTGCCCGCCCACCTTCGGTGTGCCGAAGGAGATGGTGGTAGGGCTCATCGCCGGCGGCGAAAAAGCCTTTATCGAGGCTGTGGAGGGCGCAGAGGACAGCCGGGAGCTGGCTGTTGAGGATCTGAAAGCCCACGGCCTGACCGCGAATGACTTTGTGGTGGGCATTGCCGCTTCCGGCCGCACGCCCTATGTGCTGGGCGGTCTGGACTACGCCAAGAGCGTGGGCTGCCACACTGCCGCCATTGCCTGCAATATCGGCAGCGCCATCGGCAAGGCCGCAGAGCTTGCCATTGAGGTGAACTGCGGCCCCGAGGTATTGACCGGTTCCACCCGGCTCAAGTCCGGTACGGCACAGAAGCTGATTTTGAACATGATCTCCACCGGCTCTATGGTGCGCACCGGCAAGGCCTACCAGAACCTGATGGTGGACGTGCAGCAGACCAACGAAAAGCTGCACACCCGCGCCGAGAATATCGTCATTGACGCTACCGGCGTGGAGCGGGAGAAAGCCCGCGCCGCCATTGACGCAGCGGGCGGCAGCGTAAAGACTGCCATCACCATGCTGCTGGCAGACTGCGATGCCGCAGAAGCCGCCCGGCGGCTGGAAAAGGCCCGCGGCCATGTGCGGGAGGCCATCCGGCTGGAAGTGCTGTAAGATATCTCTAAGTTCCTTAGCGGCAAAGGCCGCATCGGATATACACCTGTTTTAAAGGAGGACCCACTTATGACGAATGAAGAACTGGTCCGCGCGGCGCTGGAGAAGGTCGGCGGAAAGAGCAACGTTCTCACCGCAACCAACTGCATGACCCGTCTGCGGGTGCGCGTTAAAGATGACGCCAAGATCGATGACGAGGGCCTGAAGGCCATCGAGGGCGTGATGGGCATCGTGCATGACCGTACCGGCTATGTGGAGATCGTGGTCGGCCCCGGCAAGTGCCGCAAGTGCGCAGATATCTGCCGCGATATGGGCATCCCGGCGGACGCCGCCGCTTCCACCGCCAACGACTGGCAGACCAACAAGGCCGCAGTCAAGGCCGGCCAGAAGCAGAGCAAGGTCAAGGAGCTGTTCAAGACCTTCGGCGATATCTTTATCCCCCTGATCCCGGGCGTTGTGGCTTCCGGTCTGTGCGCCGGCATCAACTCCCTGATCGGTCAGGTGGTGCCGAACTACGCCGACATCCCCGCACTGGCCCTCATCAGCACCCTGCTGGGTCTGATGAACACCTGCTTCCTTGGTTACCTGACCGCATGGGTCGGCTACCGCGCAGCCGAAAAGTTCGGCGGCACCCCCATTCTGGGCGGTATGCTGGGCATGATCACCGGTCTGGACGGCATCAACAAGATCTCTTCCATTCTGGGTCTGTTCAACGAGGCTGTGCCGCTGGATTCCATCCTGCGTGCAGGCCGCGGCGGCGTGCTGGCCGTTGTGCTGGGCGCATGGTGCCTTGTCAAGATCGAGCGCTGGGTGCGCAAGTGGATGCCCGAATCTCTGGACATCGTGTTCACCCCGCTGATCACCATGATCCTGTGCCTCGTGCCCTATATCCTGGTCATCATGCCCGCTACCGGCTATGTTTCCACCGCGCTGTGCTGGGTGGTTGAAAAGCTGTGCATGAGCGATATCCTGATCGTGCGCATCATTGCCGGTTATGTTTCCACCGCTCTGTTCCTGCCCATGGTCGCTATGGGTATGCACCATGGTCTGGTTGCTCTGTACTCCGTGCAGCTGGAGAGCTTTGGCTACGTTACCCTGTACCCCGCTCTGGCTATGGCTGGTGCAGGTCAGGTTGGCGCTGCTGTCGCTATCTACTTCAAGGCTAAGAAGTGCGGCAACACCCGCCTGAAGAACGTTATCACCGGCGCACTGCCCGCAGGTCTGCTGGGCATCGGCGAGCCGCTGATCTACGGTGTCACCCTGCCCATGGGCAAGCCCTTCATCAGCGCCGGTCTGGGCGCCGGCTTCGGCGGTGCCTTCGTTATGGCCATGCAGGTGGCTGCTACCGCTTGGGGCCCCTCCGGTCTGCTGGCTCTGTTCGTCATGACCGCCGGCCCTCACGGTGTGGCTGCTTCCGTTGGCTGCTACGCAGTGGGTCTGGTCATCTGCTACATCATGGGCTTTATCGTGACCAACGCAATGGTCTCTGTTGAGGACGTTGCCAATGCTTAAAACACTCGGACGGTCAGTGTATCTGACGCAGTTTGAGGAACAGCGTGCGTCGCTTTCCGCTTTTGCGGCAGGCGGCGCGCCTGTTTTTATCTCACTGCATATCAGCGAAGAATTTGATGCCGCTTACTGCGCCCGCGTGCAGGAAATGTGCGATTTTCTGGCGGCGCAGGGCTGGCGCATTCTGGCAGACGTGTCGGAAAAGACCATCCGGCAGTTCGGCTGCGCCGACCTGACCGCGCTGGCAAAGCGGCTGCACCTGTGGGGTCTGCGGCTGGACTACGGCTTCTCGGTGGAGCAGATGTGCGCCCTTGCGCAGCAGCTGCCCGTTGCCGTCAACGCGTCTACCACTACCCCGGAGGTGGCGCAGCAGCTGGCGGCAGGCGGCGGCACGGTCATTGCCATGCACAACTTCTACCCCCGCCCGGAGACCGGCCTTGACCCGGAATTTCTGCGCGAGAGCACTGCAGCTTTGCAGGCAGAGGGCTTGCAGGTGTACGGCTTTATCCCCGGCGACGCCCTGCTGCGCGGCCCGCTGTACAAGGGTCTGCCTACGCTGGAAGCCCACCGCACCGCCGCCCCCTCGGCGGCCTTTGCGGACTTGGCGCTGAACTACGGGCTGGACGGCATTTTTGCGGGCGACCCGGAGGTCAGCACCCGGGAGCAGGAGTATATCCGGCACTTCTGCACCACCGGCGAGCTCTGCCTGCCGGTCGCCCTGCGCCCCGGCTACGAGACGCTGTACGACCGCACCTTCACCTGCCGCCCGGATTCGCCCAAAACGCTTGTACGGTATCAGGAATCCCGGCTCTACTCCTGCTTTGGCAGCACCGTGCAGCCGGACAACTGCACAGAGCGCCGCCGCCGCTGCGTGACCATGGATAATATCGGCTACGGCCGCTACTCCGGCGAAATTCAGCTCATGCGCGCTGACTTACCCGCAGACGAAAAGGTGAACGTCATCGGTGAAGTGCCCGCAGAATACGACCTGCTGCTGGACTGCATTAAGCGCGGAAAGACCTTCCGCATGGTAAAAACATCATAAATCATAACACAACACCCCCGGACAGCTCTGCGTGCTGTCCGGGGGTGTGCTTTTTTGGAAAGCGTCCTCGCCCTCTCCGTCTTTGCTTCGCAAATCCACCTCTCCCAAAGGGAGAGGCTCTGGCGAAACCGCAAACTTTGCCGCCATGCCAAGGGCTCTCCCTTTGGGAGAGCTGGCGCGTAAGCGCCTGAGAGGGCGAGCCCGCTGTCCGAAAGTGCTCTTTTTATTGCCCTTTTCTCGGATACACAAAGGCGTCGCGGCGGTACACCGCCACGAGATACGCTGCCATGAAGCACCAGATGATGGGCTCGCACAGGATGACGGCGTTGTAGGCGTAGCGCGGGATGAACACCAGCACAAAGATCACCTTGCCTACCAGCTCGATGACGCTGGAAAACAGCGGCAGCACCTTCTGCCCAAGGCTCTGCAGGGCGTACCGGGTGCACAGCAGCACCCCCAGCACCGCGTAGAACGGTGCGTTCCACATCAGATACCGTGCGCCGTTTTCCAGCACGAGCGGCGCGGTGGAACCGGAGATCAGCTGCACCAGCTGACGGGCAAAAAGCTGCATCAGCACGATGTCTGCCGCCATGATGACCACCGAGCACAGATACATGGTGCGCATTCCCTTGCGCACCCGCTCCGGCTGGGCGGCACCCCGGTTCTGGGAGACGAAGGTAGAACCGGCGTTTGCCATGGAGATCAGCGGCATATTGGTAAAGGAGAACAGCTTGCGCGCGGCGGTGTGCCCCGCAATGGTCAGCGTGCCCAGCCCGTTGATGCCGTATTGCAGCACCACCGACCCCGCCGACACGATGCTGCTCATCAGCCCCATGGAGATGCTCTGGCTGAACAGCTCCCAGTACAAATGCTGTCCCACCGCCCAGTGCTTGTGGGCGGGCAGCAGCAGCGGCACGCGGCGCATCACATACAGAATGCACAGCACCACCGAGATGCCCTGTGCAATGACGGTAGCCACCGCCGCGCCCTGCACGCCCATGCCAAGCCCGGCAATGAACCACAGGTCCAGCGCCACGTTCAGCCCGGAGCTGATAAGCAAAAATACCAGCGGCATCACGCTGTTGCCGATGGCGCGCAGCAGTCCGGCGCACAGGTTATAAAGGAACATCACCAGCACGCCCAAGTCGATGACGATGATGTACCGGTAGGCATCTTCTAAAATCTCGGCGGGGGTATCCAGCAGCTGCAACAGCGGCCGCAGGCCGAAAAAGCCCGCCGTGGTAATGACAAAGCTTGCGCAAAGCCCGATGACCAGCGACCCGGCCACCGTTTTTTTGAGCAGATCCTCGTCCTGTGCCCCGTAGGAGCGTGCAGCCACGATGGAAAGCCCATTGCCGATGCCGATGCCAAAGCCCACCAGCAGCTCGTAGATGGACCCGCAGGAGCCGATAGCGGCCAGTGCGGTATCGCCCAGCACGTTGCCCACGATCATGGTATCTACGGTATTATACAGCTGCTGGAATAAATTGGACACCAGAATGGGCAGCATGAACAGAAAAAGATTCTTGAAAATAGGCCCGTGCAGCAGGTCTGCATTCCGGTTAAAGAGGTTTGTTTTCAGGAGTCGCGTTTGGGTCATAGGGTTCCTCCGATTGGTGTTTTACCGCAAAAATTAGCCACAAGGGCGTTGTTTATGCGGGCAGCGGGCTCGCCCTCTCAGTCATCGCTGCGCGATGCCAGCTCCCCCAAAGTGGGAGCCCTTGGCAGTCCACGCAGACTGCATCTCTTTGCCAAGGCCTCTCCCTTTGGGAGAGGTGGATTTGCGAAGCAAAGACGGAGAGGGCGAGGTCGTGTGTCTTTTTGGAGACGGCTGTATGGTTTCAGCTTTTCTCGTGAAAATGCGGTTGGAGCAGCTTGCAGGCCGTTCCAACCGCATTTTTTTATTTTTGTAGGGGCTGCTCTTCAAACCCGTTGACGGTCAGCACGGTCAGGGCGGTAAAGCCGGCAGCCTTGATGGCGGCGGCGGCTTCGTCAAAGCCGAAGGTCAGCGCGGCGGTGTCATGGGCGTCGGCGGTGATGAGCACCCTGCCGCCCAGCTTGTTCCACTCGCCCAGCAGCCATGCGCCGGGGTAGAAGTCCTTGCGGTAGCCCCGGTATACGCCGCCGGTGTTCACTTCCAGAATGCAGTCGTTCTCCCGGGCGGTGTGCAGCGCCCTGAGCGCCGCTGCCTTGTAGCGGGGGGATTCCTCGTCAAAAAAGCTGCCGTCCGCGTTCAGCTTTTTGACAAGGTCGATATGTCCCAGAATGTCCGGCTTTTTGGCGGCGATCTTCTCCGCCTCGGCAAAATAGGCTTCCACCGCTGCCAGCGGGTCGCCGTCAAAATCGTTGTTGATGCAGTCCCGCAGATCCTCGGGGCGGAAATCGATCTCGTAGTATTTGCCGGTGTTTTGGCCGTACAGATGGTGCGCGCTGCCGATCCAGTAATCAAAGCCCTTGGGCGTGCCCTCGCTCAGCAGGTCCCACTCGATGCCGCACAGGATATCTACTTTGCCCCGGTACTCGTTTTTCAGCTTGGCAATAGTGGCGCGGTATTGCGCGGTGCGGCCGGGGGTCATGCAGTATTCGCGGTCGGGCTTTGTGTAGCTGTGGCCGCTGAAGCCAAGGGTGGTCAGCCCCTGCGCACAGGCGGCACCCGCCATCTGCTGCAGGGTGTTCTTGCCGTCACACAGGGTAGAGTGGCAATGTACGCTGGATTTTCTGTAATCTGCCATAGGCTTCTCACTGCATCCTTTCCTGCTTGACCTTGTGGTCGATGACATGGCGCTTTTCCAGCTCCCGGGTCACATCCTCTACGGTGATGCCCGCGCTGACCATCAGCACCAGCACATGATAGGCAAGGTCGCTGATCTCGTAGACCGTCTCAGCCTTGTCCTCTTTTTCGCCCGCAATGATGACCTCGGTGCACTCCTCGCCCACCTTTTTCAGGATCTTCTCCTTGCCCTTTTCAAACAGGTAGGTGGTGTAGCTGCCCTCCGTGGGGGTATCCTTGCGGCCTTTAATAAGCTCGTACAGCCCCTGCCAGCTGAACTGCTTCAGCTCCGGGGAGACGTATACTTCATTGAAAAAGCAGCTTTCCGCTCCGGTGTGGCAGGCGGGGCCGTCCTTTACCACCTCTACCACCAGTGCATCGGCATCGCAGTCGGCGGTAATGGACACCACCCGCTGCACATTGCCGCTGGTCTCGCCCTTGCGCCAGATCTCCTGACGGCTGCGGCTCCAGAACACGGTGCGCCCCTCGGCAATGGTCAGCGCCAGCGTCTCGGCGTTCATGTAAGCAAGGGTGAGCACCTGCTTTGTGTAGTGATCCTGCACGATGGCGGGGATCAGGCCTTTTTCATCAAATTTCAGTTCCATGACGGTTCTCCCTCCCCGGATGGGGATACTGTGTATTTTATCGTATTCAAGATAAAAAATCAAGACGTTTGTGTGCTTTTTATTGGAATCAACTTTCCGAATAAAGGCTTCCCCCGGTCGGGGGAAGCTGTCACCGCAGGTGACTGATGAGGGCGCTGCTGACGGAATTACCCCTCATCCGTCTGCTCACTGCGTTCGCAGCCACCTTCCCCCCAAGGGGTGAAGGCTTTTGCCCCGGGTTAAGCTATCTAAATAGGTTTTTACAGCCGCATCTCCACGCCGTTGGCGTTCAGGTACTCCTTCAGCTCCCGGATGCCCAGCAGCTTCTGGTGGAAGATGCCCGCCGCCAGCCCGGCGTCGATGCCCTTGTGGTGGAACAGCTCCAGAAAATCCTCTTTTTTGCCTGCGCCGCCGCTGGCAATGATGGGGATGCTCACCCGGGCAGCCACCGCGTCCAGCATTTCAAGGTCGAAGCCGCTGCGCACGCCGTCGGTGTCGATGCTGTTCAGACAGATTTCGCCCGCGCCGTGGGTCGCGCACCAGCTTACCCAGTCCAGCGCATCCCGGCCGGTATCCTCGCGCCCGCCCTTGGCGAACACCCGGAACTGTCCGTTCACCCGCTTCACATCTGCGGAAAGCACCACGCACTGGTCGCCGTAGCGCTGCGCGGCGGCGGGGATGAGCCCAGGGTCTTTCAGCGCGCCGGAGTTGACGCTTACCTTATCCGCGCCGCATTTCAGCACCCGGTCAAAATCCTCCAGCGTGTTGATGCCGCCGCCCACGGTCAGAGGGATAAAAATTTCTCCCGCTACCCGGGTCAGGATGTCGGTAAAGAGGGCGCGTCCCTCAAAGCTGGCGGTGATATCGTAGAACACCAGCTCGTCCGCCCCGGCGGCGTTGTACAGCCGTGCCATCTCCACCGGGTCGGCCACGTCCTTGATGCCCTCAAAGTTCGTGCCCTTGACCACCCGGCCGTCGCGCACGTCCAGACAGGGGATGATGCGTTTGGTTATCATAAAGACCCCTCTTTCTCAGTCCTGCACCAGCTGCACGCAGCGGGCAAGGTCCAGCGCGCCGGTGTACAGGCTTTTGCCCAGAATGGCGGCTGCCGTGCCCATCTGCTGCAATTCCAGCAGCTCTGCCTCGGAGGAGATGCCGCCGCTGGCGGTAAAGGCCACTCCGGGCACCTCTTTTGCCAGCTGGCGGTACAGGCTCAGGTTTGTGCCCTGCATCGCGCCGTCACAGGCAATGTCGGTGTAGATGATGGCGGTGCAGCCGGCTTCTGCCAGCCGCTTGCAGAAGGCCACGCCCGGCTCGGCGCTGACCTCCTTCCAGCCGTGGATGGCAACATAGCCGTCCTTGGCGTCTACGCCCACGGCAATTTTATCGCCGTATTTTTGCAGCATCCGGGCGGTAAAGGAAAAATCCGTTACCGCCACGCTGCCCAGAATGCAGCGCCCCACCCCGAGGGAGAGGTATTTTTCAATGCGCTCCTCGGTGCGGATGCCGCCGCCTACCTCGATGTACAAGCCGCCCTGCTTTGCCAGCGCGGCAATGGTATCGTAGTTGGAAAGGGTGCCGTCCTTGGCACCGTCCAAGTCCACCACATGAAGATTTTTTGCCCCGGCGGCCACAAAGCTGCGTGCCTGTGCGCAGGGGTCCTGCCCGTAAACGGTCATGCGGTCGTAGTCGCCCTGTGTCAGGCGCACCACCTGCCCGCCGCGCAGGTCAATGGCTGGAAATAGCTGCATAGTTGTTTCTCCTTTAGCGTCCTCGCCCTCTCAGTCAAAGCCTACGGCTTTGCCAGCTCTCCCAAAGGGAGAGCCTCTGGCGAAGCCACACACTTTGCGGTTTGACCGGAAACCTTACCGCTACCGCCAAAAGCCGTCCCCTTGAGGGCCGACTTCCCCCGGCCGGGGGAAGATGTCGCGTAGCGACAAAAGGGGGAGTGTGGCTGCGACCAAAGGGAGCAGACGGAAGGGGTGGCTTTGCATTTTAGCGGAAACTTTGCCGTACTGCCAAGGGCTCCCCCTTTGAGGGCCGACTTCCCCCGGCCGGGGGAAGATGTCGCGCAGCGACAAAAGGGGGAATCTGGCATCGCGCAGCGATGCCTGAGAGGGCGTGCCCGCTCACAATTCGCTGAACGCTTTGAGGATCCGCAGACCGGTATCGCCGCTCTTTTCCGGGTGGAACTGGGTGCCGTACACCCGCCCCGCCCGCACCGCGCCGGTGACCGGGATTGAATAATCACTGACGGCAAGGGTGCTTTCGGCGCAGTTTTTGCCGTAGTAGCTGTGGACGTAGTACACATACTCGCCCTCGCGGATGTAGCGGAACAGCGGGTCGTCCTTTACGATGTGCAAAGCGTTCCAGCCCATCTGCGGCACCTTCAGCCCTTTGTCCGCAAGGTCGGGCCCCAGCGGGCAGACCTCGCCTTTGATAAAGCCCAGCCCGGCGTGCTCGCCGTATTCGTAGCTTTTTTCAAACAGCAGCTGCATCCCAAGGCAGATGCCCAGCAGGGGCTTTTCTTCCGCCTGCTCTTTCAGCACCGGCACAAGGCCGGTGGCGGTAAGCTTTGCCATGGCATCCCCAAATGCGCCCACGCCCGGCAGGATGAGCCGGTCGGCGGCGCGGATGGCAGCGGCATCGGCGGTGACCACTGCCTGCAGCCCCAGCTGCTGCAAGCTGGAACGCAGGCTGAACAGGTTGCCCACACCGTAATCAAGAATGGCGATCATACCAGCAGTCCTTTCGTGGAGGGGATCTCGTCCCGGTGTGCCGCGTCGATGCGCACAGCTTCGGCCAGCGCGTGGCCCGCGCCCTTGAAGCAGGCTTCCAGAATGTGGTGGGTGTTCTCGCCCGCAAACTGCACAAAATGGACGGTAGCGGGCACGCTGCGGGCAAAACCGTACCAGAACTCCTTGGCGCACTCCACGTCAAAATCGCCCACCTTTTCGGTCTGGCAGTGGATGTCCCAGTTCAGGGTGCAGCGCCCGGAAAGATCCACCGCGCACAGCACCAGCGCTTCGTCCATGGGCAGGTAGAAGCTGCCGTAGCGGCAGATGCCGCGCATCTCGCCCAGCGCCCGGGCAAAGGCCTGTCCCAGCGCAATGCCCACGTCCTCGGTGGTGTGGTGGTAGTCCACCTGCACATCGCCGTGGCAGGTGAGCACCAGATCAAACCGTCCGTGCCGGGCAAACAGTTCCAGCATATGGTTCAGAAAGCCGCACCCGGTGTCGATCTCGTAGCGGCCGGTGCCGTCCAGATCAAGGGTCAGCTCGATCTGGGTCTCGTTGGTGCTGCGTTCCAGCGTTACCATGCGCTCTGCCATTGTCACACCTCCAGTATTTTGTCCACAGCGTCCATCAGCGCCTGCATCTGCTCCGGCGTGCCGATGGTGATGCGCAGCCAGTTTTCAATGCGCGGCGCATCGAAATGCCGCACCAGAATGCCGTTCTTCTTTAACTTTTTGTATAGCGCACCGCCATTTATCCGTTCTGTGCTGGCAAACACAAAGTTTGCGCGGCTGTCCAGTACGGTAAAGCCCCGGTCAGTCAGCTGCTGCATCGTCCATGCGCGGGTATCCATAATGGCGGCGCGGGTCTTTTCAAAGTAGGCGGAATCTTCCAGCGCAGCCTGTCCGGCTTTCAGGGTCAGGCGGTTGATGTTGTAGGGGTTCAGGCTGAACTTGACCCGGTTCAGATCGGCGATCAGCGCCGCGTTGCCCATGGCAAGCCCCAGCCGCGCACCCGCCAGCTGCCGGGATTTCGAGAAGGTCTGCACCACCAGCAGGTTTTCGTATTGGTCGATGAGGGGCACACAGCTTTCGCCGCCAAAGTCCACATAGGCTTCGTCCACAATGACCACGCTGTCCGGGTTCGATCGCAAAATGCCCTCAATGGCATCCCGGGGCAGGCACAGCCCGGTGGGGGCGTTGGGGTTTGCAATGACGATGGTCTCGTGCAGGCCGTGGTAATCGGCGGGGTCAAGGGTGAAGTCCTCTTTTAACGGAATGATGTGGGTGGGGATGTGCAGCAGACCGCACCACACGCCGTAGCAGCCGTAGGTGATATCCGCAAAGGCCAGCGGGTGGCTCTCGTCACAGAAAGCCCGCAGCGCAAAGAACAGGTTCTCATCGCTGCCGTTGCCGGGCATGACCTGGGAAGGCTGCAAGCCGAAATGCGCCGCCGCCGTGCGCAGCAGCTGGGCACAGGCGGGGTCGGAGTAAAGGCGCAGCTTTTCCACCTCGGCTTCGCTCACGGCTGCCACCACCCGGGGCGACGGCAGATAGGGGCTTTCGTTGGTGTTCAGTTTGATGTACTGCTGATCCTGCGGCTGCTCCCCGGGCGTGTATGGGGTGACAGCGGACAGGGCAGGGGAAAGAAAACGACTCATAATGGTTTCCTCTTACTTCTCATACCGGATGGTCACGCTGCGGGCGTGGGCGTGCAGACCCTCGCGCTCGGCAAAGTCTGCAATGCGGGGCGCAACGGCTTCCAGCGCGTCCTGGGTGTAGTAGATGAAGCTGGACTTCTTGACGAAATCGTCCACGCCCAGCGGGCTGGAAAAGCGTGCGGTGCCGCTGGTGGGCAGGGTGTGGTTGGGGCCCGCAAAATAATCGCCCAGCGCTTCCGGCACGTTGCGGCCAAGGAAGATGCTGCCCGCGTTGCGGATCTCGTTCAGCACCCCAAAGGGGTCCTCCACGCAGACCTCCAAGTGCTCCGGGGCAATGATGTTGCAGGCCTCGATGGCCTTGTGCAGGTCGGTGCAGAGGATGATCTTGCCGTTGTCGTCCACGCTGGCGCGGGCAATGGCGGCGCGGGGCAGCTGCGGGATCTGTACTTCCAGCTCGGCCTGTACCGCCTTGGCAAGGGCTTCGCTGTCGGTGACAAGCACCGGGCTTGCCAGCCTGTCGTGCTCGGCCTGACTTAACAGGTCTGCTGCCACCCACGCGGGATTGCAGCTGCCGTCTGCCAGCACCAGAATTTCGCTGGGGCCAGCGATCATATCAATGCCCACCTTGCCGAACACCTTGCGTTTGGCGGTGGCAACGTAGATGTTGCCGGGGCCTACGATCTTATCCACCGCCGGGATGCTCTGGGTACCGTAGGCCAGCGCCGCCACGGCCTGTGCGCCGCCGGTCTTGAAGATCTTAGTCACCCCGGCGGTGGCGGCAGCGGCCAGAATGACCGGGTTCACCTTGCCGTCCTTCCCGGCGGGGGTGGTCATGACGATCTCGGACACCCCTGCCACCTTGGCGGGAATGACGTCCATAAGCACGGTGGAGGGGTATGCCGCCGTGCCGCCGGGCACATACACACCGGCTTTTTCAATGGGGGTGTATTTCTGCCCCAGTACAATGCCGGGGCGGTCGTTCATCACAAAATTCTTGTGCACCTGCTGGCGGTGGAACTGCTCGATGTTGTCCGCCGCCTGCCGCAGGGTCTCGAGGAAATACGGGTCCATGCCCGCAAAGGCTTCGTCGATCTCGGCCTGCGTCACCTGTAAATTTTCGATCTCTGCACCGTCAAATTTCAGGGCGTAGTCCTTCAGGGCGTCATCGCCCCGGGTGCGCACGTCCGCAATGATGGCGTCCACCACGTCCTCTACGTTCTTTTCGGCGCGGATGTCCCGGTTCAAAATCTCTTCCGGTTTCAGCTCGTCAAAATTATACAGCTTGATCATTTCTCTTCCTCCTGCTTGTGCAAGGTGTCGCGCAGCTTTTCCAGCATGGTGTCCATCTGCCGGTGCTTGAACTGGTAGCTGGCCTTGTTGGCGATGAACCGCGCCGAGATGGGCATGAACTCGGTGACCACCTGCAGGCCGTTCTCCCGCAGGGTAGTGCCGGTCTCCACGATGTCCACGATGACATCCGAAAGTCCAAGGATGGGGGCCAGCTCAATAGAGCCGTTCAGCTTGATGATATCGATATCCCGCCCCATGGAGGCGTAGTAGCGCTTTGCAATGTTGACGAACTTGGTAGCCACCCGCACCGGGCGGCTGGGGTCGTCCCGGTAGCCCGCCGGGGCGGCTACGCACATCCGGCAGCGGCCAAGGCCGGTGTCCAGCAGCTCGTACACATCGGCAGCGGCCTCGGTCAGGATATCCTTGCCCACGATGCCCACATCGGCAGCGCCGTGTTCCACATAGATGGCCACGTCGCTGGGCTTGACCAGAAAATACCGGATGCCCGCCGCCGGGTTCTCCACCACCAGCTTGCGGGTGGCGTTGTAGTCCTCCGGGCAGCCGTAGCCGATGCCCGCCAGTAAGTTATACACCTTGTCGCCCAGCCGCCCCTTGGGCAGCGCCACGTTCAGCATTACCTTGCCGGTGTCCTGATGCTGCACCGGCGGCATTGCGTTCAGCCGGTCCAGCTCGTCCAGATACACCGCAAAGCCGATGGCACCCGCCCCGGGGGTGAATTTCTGCAGCAGCAGGTCGTACCGTCCGCCCTTCAGCAGCGGGCGGGGCAGGGCTTTCAGGTAGCCCTGAAACACAAGGCCGTTGTAGTATTCCATCTCACCGGCTAAGGTCAAATCCAACCGGATGCTGCCGCCCGCCTGTCCCAGCGTGGGCGCTAAGGCGGTCAGCTCTGCCACAGCGGCAGTCATGGCGGGGTTGCGGCAGAGCGCCGCCGCCTTGGAAAGGGTAGCGGCGTAGCCGCCGGAAAGCTCCAGTACCCCGCACAAGGCGTCCGCCGCCGTTTCGGAAAGCCCCGCAGAAAGCACAGCGGCGCGCAGCTCGTGGGCGTTTTTCTGCCGCAGCTTTTCCAGCAGCTGCGCCCGGGCGGCTTCCGGCACGCCCAGCGCATCGAACAGGCCGAACAGGTAGCCCATGTGGCTGACTTCCAGCACCCACTCTGCGCCCAGTGCTGCCAGCGACTGCGCCGCCAGACACACCGCCTGCTGCACCTCGGCTTCGCCCACAGCGCCCAGCATCTCCAGACCCATCTGGGAGATCTCTTTAAAGGTGTGGCTTTCGGCAGAGGGACGGTAGACGTTTTCGTGGTAGTAGTACCGCAGCGTCTCGCCCGGGGTGGGCTGCGCCGTCTTGGCGATGGACAGGGTCACGTCCGGCTTGAGCGCCAGCAGACGGCCGTCCAAATCGGTAAAGGTGATGACCTGCTCCGACGACAGAAAGCTGCGGTTCTCCTGATACAGGCTGTACTCCTCGAACCGTCCCATGTGGTACTTGCGGCAGCCTGCCGTCTCGTACAGGCTGCGCAGCGCAAAGGAGGCACGCTCCTTTGGCTGCAAATGCTCCAGACTGAACTCCATTTCGCTCCCTCGTTTCCTTTCCCGTGTTTCTTTCCCTGCACCGGCACAATTCCGGCGTCTCTATACACAAAAACATCCGGCGCGGCATCCTCCGCACCATAGAATGAAAGGCTTCTGTTCCTATTTTACTTTATCTGGGTAAAGTTGTAAAGCGTGAAAGTGAACGTCTTTTCCATTCTTATCCTACAATTTTTCAGTGCGTTTGTACAGAAAGGCGAAAAATTTTCAACCCACCAGTCCCTCTCGTGAAAATGGAGCACCGGAGTGTCCGCAGACGCTCCGGTGCTCCGAAATTATAAATATTCTTTCCGCTGACTATGCGCAGCAACGATGACGACCGCCGCCAGCGGCGGAAACAGGGAGGAGTTGTTGAACGCGGAGCGCATTCCAAATCGTCCTCCTCCCGGCAGCCTTGTATTCCGTCACACAAAGTCGTATACTGGGGCAAAAAGGAGGCGTTTGCCATGTGGTTCGTTTACGCACTGGGGTCTGCGGTGTTCGCTGCCCTTACCTCGATTCTGGCTAAAATCGGCATCGAGGGGGTCAACTCCACCCTTGCCACTGCCATCCGCACGGCGGTGGTGCTGCTGATGAGCTGGGGCATGGTGTTCCTCACCGGCACCCAGACCGGCATTGCGGACATCTCCCGCCGCAGCTGGCTGTTTCTGGTGCTGTCCGGCCTTGCCACCGGCGCAAGCTGGTTGTGCTACTACCACGCTTTGCAGGTGGGTGCAGCGTCCAAGGTGGTGCCCATTGATAAGCTCAGCGTGGTCATCACCCTTGCGCTGGCCTTTGTGGTGCTGCACGAGCCCTTTACCGCCAAAAGCCTCATCGGCTGCGCCCTCATCACCGCCGGTACGCTGTTTATGGTGCTGTAACGAGATATGCAAAACGGCTGCTGCACGTTTTTGTGCAGCAGCCGTTTTATCGTTCTTATTCCTCGCCTTTTTTCAGTATGTCCAGTTCCGGCATCAGCTCGGTGCTCACGATGGTAAGCATCTGTTCCAGCTTTGCGCATTCCTCGGGGGTAAAGCGCTGCCGGGCACGCTCCACTACGGTGTGCAGATACGAGTAGCTGATGTTGTAGTAGTCGATATACTTCTGGGTGGGGCGCAGATGGTACTCCCGCCGGTCGGTGGTGGACTGGATCTTTTCCACATAGCCCTTTTTCACCAGACTGCCGATCTTGTACGCCGCATTGGGGGTGGAGATCTGCATCATGCGGGAAAACTCCGCAATGGTGGGCTCGCCCATGGCCATGATGCCCTCCATGCAGAAGGACTCCACCGTGGTCAGGGTAGCCTCACGGGTGGCAAAACGCTGGAACACGTTCTGATAAAAATGCAGCTTGAATTTGGTGTAGACGTCCTGAAAAGCTTTTTCCAGCATGGGTCATGCGCCTCCGATGCTTTAGTTTTCTTGCTATACGGCTAGTATACCACGAAAATGCCCCGCTGCATAGCGGAATTTTACACAGCATCCCCGGAAGTTTTTGCCCGGGTGCGGGCGCGGATGACGCTGAGCACCGCCAGTTCCAGCACGATGGCTACCACCAGCAGCACCAGCGAGGTGACAAGGCTTGCGCGGCTGCCCAGCACTGCCTGTGCAAGGCCGGTGATGATGTAGCACACCGCCGAGCAGGCCGCCGCCGTAATGGCGTAGGGCAGCTGGGTGGAAACGTGGTTCACATGGCTGCAATGCGCGCCCGCCGAGGCCATGATGGTGGTATCCGAGATGGGGGAGCAGTGGTCGCCGCACACCGCGCCGGACAGGCAGGCGGCAATGGACACCACCAGCATCTCGCCGTCCGGGAAGGCCTGACAGACGATGGGGATCAGGATGGAGAAGGTGCCCCAGGAAGTGCCGGTGGCAAAGGCAAGGAACACTGCCACAAGGAAGATGATGGCCGGCAGCAGATACTGCAAAGCCGCCGCAGAGTTGCCCAGCAGGTTTGCCACATAATACTTTGCACCCAACAGGCCGGTCATGCCGGACAGCGTCCATGCAAGGGACAAAATCAGCATGGGGCTGACCATGGCCTTGAAGCCCTCGGGGATGCAGGCGGCAAAGTCCTGAAAGGTCATCACGCTGCGCACCCGGTAAAATACAAAGGTGAACAGCAAAGCAATGCTGCTGCCCAGCACCAGACCCGCCGAGGCGTTGCAGTCCGCAAAGGCGGTGATGAAGTCTACGCCCTCAAAGAAGCCGCCGGTGTACACCATGCCGAAGATGCAGGCCGCGATCAGCACCAGCACCGGCGCGATCAGGTCGATGACATGGCCGTTGGTATCATTACCATCGTCCACATCGTCGCCGTAGGGACGGTCGGCGGTGGTAAACAGGTCGCCGTTTTTGGCGTTGTCCTCGTTCAGCTTCATGGGGCCGAACTCTGCCCCGGTAAAGATGAGGAACAGGCTCATCACCACGGTCATGACGGCGTAATAGTTATAAGGAATGGTGCGCAGAAACATGGTGAAGCCGTTGATGCCGGAACCCGCCGGGACGCTGGAGGTGACGGCAGCCGCCCAGCTGGACACCGGCGCAATGATGCAGATGGGCGCGGCGGTGGAATCGATCAGGTAGGCCAGCTTTGCGCGGGACACCTTCTGCCGGTCGGTCACCGGGCGCATCACCGAGCCCACGGTCAGGCAGTTGAAGTAGTCGTCCACAAAGATCATCACGCCCAGCAGCAGGGTGGCAAACTGTGCGCCCGCCCGGCTGTGGATGTGGGTGGAGGCCCAGCGCCCGAAGGCCGCCGAGCCGCCCGCCTTGTTCATCAGTGCCACCAGAATGCCCAGCATCACCAGAAAGGCCAGAATGCCCACGTTGCCGGAGTCCGACAGCTTGGTGATCATGCCGCCGTCCTCGTTGAAGAACAGAGTGTTCAGCGCCAGCTCAAGGTTGCCGTTGGCATACAGCAGCGCACCGGAGGCAATGCCCACCAATAGCGAGGTGTACACCTCCTTGGTGTTCAGCGCCAGCACGATGGCAATGACCGGCGGCAGCAGGGAAAAGAAGGTGCTGTACACCGCACAGGTGTAGGTGGCGGGGTCGGCCACCTTGCCGGGGGTCACCGCCGTGCACCACAGCAGCAGGGCAAAGACGAACAGCGCCCCCACCCAGGATAAGTTTTTGTTTTTCATAAGCTCCTCATATCAAGTGTCAGTTATTGTCTGCGGGGTTCGTCCGGCGTATCGGGGCGCAGGCTGCGGGGCAGACTACCCACAGAAATGCAAAGGGGGTGTGCACCGTGCCGGATTACAAGGCCATGTACTTTGAACTGTTCCGCGCCAGCGTGCAGGCCGTGCAGCTTTTGCAGGACGCGCAGACCCGCGCCGAGCAGCAGCTGCTGGCCGCAGACTTGCCGCCGCTGCGGCTGGACGAAACAGAACCGGACGATCCTTAGCCCTTTTTGGCCTCTGCCTTAGCGGCAAACTTTTCCTCAAAGATGATAAAGCGCTCGTGGGTGCCGCCGCCCACAGGACCCTTCTCGTCTGCAAGCGTCACCTTAAAGGTCAGCTTGCGGCCCTCTACGGCCACCAGCTCACTGTGGCAGGTCACGGTCATGCCCACAGGGGTGGGTGCGGTGTGCTCCAGCTCCAGCTTGGTGCCCACCGTGCCGCTGCCTGCCTCCAGCGCAGGGGCAACGCTCTGCCAGCAGGTCTTTTCGGCCAGTGCCACCAGTGCAGGGGTAGCAAACACGTCCAGCGTGCCGCTGCCCATGGTCTTTGCAGTGTTCTCTGCGCTCACGCGCACGCTCTGCTCGCCGCAGATTCCAGTTTCCAGCTTCATATACAGTTCCTCCTTATGCGTCCTATGGACGCAGTTGTGTTATTTGTGCTCATACGCCTTTATAAGATATCACAAAACGCGCCGGAATGCACTATTTTTTGCATATTTTTTCAGAGAGGGGCACCCGTTAGCCCCGTGCGCCCTCTCAGGCGCTCCCGCGCCAGCTCTCCCGAAGGGAGAGCCAAGGTCTAAGGCTCGTTGCTGAAGCTTTAAGTGCAATGAGAAAGCTTCCGGCGGCGCTCTTGCCTCTCCCTTTGGGAGAGGTGTCACCGCAGGTGACGGAGAGGGCGCACGCCGCTGCCCTCAGCGCTAAAGTATCAAGCGCAACAAGAAACCTTCCCGCCATGTCAAAGGCTCCCTCCCCGAGGGAGCTGGCAAAGCCGTTAGGCTTTGACTGAGGGAGTTTAAACCCGCACCCAATTTGCAAATTAAATTTGCATCTTTTTTGCGTTTTACGGCGATTTTCAGCAATTTTGCGGCAATGTAAAAAAACTTTGCGGATTTTGCTTGACAGGGGGCTGTCCACGTGTTATCATGAACACATGAACAGATGCTCATATATCGAAACGAAGGGAGAGGACAGCATGACCGGGCTAGAACAAGCCGCGCCGGAAAAGGAAACTCAGCCGGTGGAGATGCCGGATGATGAAGTGCTGTACGAACTGGCGGATCTGTTCCGCGTGTTCGGCGATTCCACCCGCATCAAAATTCTGTACGCCCTGCACGACAGCGAACTTTGCGTGCAGGATATCGCGGACGCCGTGCAGCTGAGCCAGTCTGCCGTCAGCCACCAGCTGCGGGTGCTCAAGGACTCCAAGCTTGTGCGCTTCCGGCGGGAGGGCAAAACTGTTTTCTACGCACTGGACGATGACCATGTGCGCAGCATCCTCTCCATGGGAATGGACCATATCGAAGAATGACCGGGCACACGCCCGCAGAAAAGAAAGGCTGGTACTTATTATGAAAAAGACCTACAAGATCGAAGTGGACTGCGCCAACTGCGCCCAGAAGATGGAGGATGCCGCCAACACCGTAGCCGGTGTGGAAAAGGCGACCGTCAGCTTTATGACCCAGAAGATGAAGGTGGAGTTTGCCGAGGGCGCCGACCCCCACGCCACCATGGAGAACGTGCTGTCTGCTTGCAAAAAGGTCGAGGACGACTGCGAGATCTTTGATATCTGATGTGCGGCAAAGCTCTCCCGGTCGGTGTGGACTGGGGGAGTTTTTCTGTGGAAAAATCCGCCACTTTTCAACAATTTCCACCGGGTTTTCAACACACTTTGCGAAAAAGAGAAAAAGAAGCGTGGAAAAGCGCTTTTTTACAGGAAAACTGTGTGGAAAACGCGGGTAAAACTGTGGAATACCCATTTTTTGCCGAAAAACTTGTGGAAAACCACCCGTTTTTCATCCGCTGCACCGCAAACTGAGGAGCGTTGCTTATGAACAAGAAACAAAAAAAGACCCTTGAGCGCATTCTGATCGCCGTGGCGCTGGTCATCCTGCTCAAGCTTTTGCCCGCCTTGCCCATGCCGGTGGAGCTGGCGCTCTACTGCATCCCCTACCTTGTGGTGGGCTGGGATGTGCTGCGCAAGGCGCTGAAGGGCATCAAGAACCGTCAGCCCTTTGACGAGTGCTTCCTGATGGCAGTGGCCACCGTGGGCGCGTTTGCGCTGGGCGATTATGTGGAGGGCTGCGCCGTTATCATCTTCTACCAGATCGGCGAGCTGTTCCAGAGCGTTGCCGTGGGCAAGAGCCGCCAGAGCATTGCCAGCCTGATGGATATCCGCCCGGACTACGCCAACATCGAGGGCGAGGACGGCAAGCTGGAACAGGTGGACCCGGATGAGGTCGAGGTGGGCACGGTCATCGTGGTGCAGCCCGGCGAGCGGGTGCCCATTGACGGCGTCATCGTGGAGGGCGCTTCTGCCCTGAACACCGCCGCCCTGACCGGCGAAAGCCTGCCCCGGGACGTGAACGCCGGGGACGAGGTCATCAGCGGCTGCGTGAACATGACCGGCCTGCTGAAGGTGCGCACCACCAAGGAATTTGGCGAATCCACTGTCTCTAAAATTCTTGATCTGGTGGAAAATTCCAGCATGAAAAAAGCCCGGGCAGAAAACTTTATCACCCGCTTTGCCCGGGTGTACACCCCTGCTGTCTGCTACGGCGCACTGGCGCTGGCGCTTCTGCCGCCGGTGGTGCTGCTGCTTATGGGACAGCCCGCCCGCTTTGGCGACTGGGTCTACCGCGCCCTGACCTTCCTTGTCATCAGCTGCCCCTGTGCGCTGGTCATCTCCATTCCGCTGAGCTTCTTCGGCGGCATCGGCGGCGCTTCCGCCTGCGGCATCCTCATCAAGGGCTCTACCTATCTGGAAGAGCTTGCCAACACCGGCGTTGTGGTGTTCGATAAGACCGGCACCCTGACGCAGGGCACCTTTAAGGTCACCGGCATCCACCCGGCCGAGGGTGTGACCGATGCCGCACTGGTGGAAGCCGCTGCGCTGGCGGAAAGCTGGTCGAAGCACCCCATCTCCCTGAGCATCAAAGCCGCCTACGGCAAGCCCATCGATGCCGCCCGGGTCACGGACGTGCAGGAGCTGGGCGGTCATGGCGTGACCGCGAAGGTGGACGGCAAGAGCGTTGCCGCCGGCAACGCCCGCCTGATGGAAAAGCTTGGCCTTGCCGTGCCCGCCGTGGACGGCGTGGGCACCATCGTGCACGTTGCCATGGAGGGCAGCTATGCGGGCTATCTGCTGATTTCGGACGTGGTAAAGCCCCACAGCGCCGATGCCATCCGCGCTTTGAAGACCTCCGGCGTGCGCAAGACGGTCATGCTGACCGGCGACGCGCAGCCGGTGGCACAGGCGGTGGCGCAGCAGCTGGGTCTGGACGAGTACCACGCCGGTCTTTTGCCCGGCGACAAGGTAGACCAGATCGAAAAGCTGCTTGCCGCAAAGCAGCCTAAAGAAAACCTTGCCTTTGTGGGTGACGGCATCAACGACGCACCGGTGCTGTCCCGCGCAGACGTGGGCATCGCCATGGGCGCGCTGGGCTCGGACGCCGCCATCGAGGCCGCAGACGTGGTGCTGATGGATGACGACCCCGCCAAGATCGCGCTGGCTATGCGCATTGCCCGCCGCACCCTGCGCATCGTGCACCAGAACATCGTGTTCGCGCTGGGCATCAAGGCGCTGTGCCTGCTGCTGGGTGCACTGGGCATTGCCGGAATGTGGGCAGCCATCTTTGCGGACGTGGGCGTGATGGTCATTGCCGTGCTCAACGCCACCCGCGCCCTGTATACCAAAGACCTGACCAAAAACTGACATAAACGCAAAACAGCCAGACCGGCAATGCCGGTCTGGCTGTTGTTGTTTCAAGATTTTTACAGCTTTTCCACCATCGCTGCCACGATCTTAGTGGCGGTGGCGACATACTCGCTGATGGAGAACTTCTTCACCACCAGCACCTCGTGGCCGTCCTCGTCGGCGTTGTCGCTCATGGCGCGCAGGATGACGCAGGGCACGCCGTTCTTGGCGGCGATCTGGCTTACCGCAGCGCCCTCCATCTCCACGCAGTCCGGGGCGCACTTGGCTTCAATGGCGGCTTTGGTCTCGCTGTCGCCCACGAACAGATCGCCGGTGGCGATCTTGCCCACCAGTGCCTTTACCCCGGCTTCGGCGCAGGCGGCCTCGGCGGCGGCGATCAGTGCCGGGTCGCCGGTGTATTCCTTCAGGAACGGCGGGTTCTGGCAGATCATATCCAGCTGGGCGTCGTGGTACAGCACCGTTTTGCCGATGACCACATCGCCAATGCCGATCTTGCTGGTCATATTGCCCGCAATGCCGGAGAAGATGATCTTCTCTGCGCCGAACTTGGTAATGAGCACCTGCGTGGTAGCGGCGGCGTTGGCCTTGCCCATACCGGCGCAGCACACCACCACCTGCTTGCCGGCCAGCGTACCCTTGTGGTACTCCACGCCGCCGTAGGGCTCAACGGTGACATTTTCCAGCTTTGCACACAGCTGGTCTACTTCATCGGGCATAGCGCCCATAATACCAAAGATCATGGTGGACTCCTTTAAACATTAAACAGGAACTCGATGACGTCGCCATCGTGCACAACATACTCCTTGCCCTCGGTGCGCTGCAGACCCTTGGCCTTGACGGCGGCGTAGTCGAAGTTGTTGGCTTCCAGATCATCGTAGCCGATGACGCTGGCGCGGATGAAGCCGCGCTCGAAGTCGCTGTGGATCTTACCGGCAGCCTGCGGAGCCTTGGTGCCCTTGCGGATGGTCCATGCGCGGCACTCCTTCTTGCCGTCGGTCAGGAAGGAGATCAGACCCAGCAGGTCGTAGCTGGCGGTGATCAGGTTGTCCAGACCGCTGGCCTCGATGCCCATCTCGGCCAGAAATGCCTTCTTTTCCTCGGGGCTGTAATCCGCAATGTCCTCCTCGGTCTTGGCGCAGATGGGGATGTAGCGGGCGCCCTCCTCCTTGGCGCGGGCAGCCACCAGCGGGACGTACTTGTTGTTCTCGATGCCCTCCATCAGGTCATCCTCGCCCACGTTGCAGGCGTACAGCACCGGCTTTGCGCTCAGCAGACCCATTTCGTGCAGAACGGTCTGCTGCTCGGTGTCGGCGGGGTCAAAATCGAAGCTGCGGGCGGGCTTACCGGCGCTCAGATGGTCGGCCAGCTGCTGCAGCCAAGCGGCCTCGGCGGCAGCGCCCTTGTTGTTGCCGCTCTTGGCAGCTTTTGCCATGCGGCCAGCGCGGTTCTGCACCACCTCAAGGTCGGAGAGGATCAGCTCGTAGTCGATGGCTTCAATATCGGCAATGGGGTCCACGGCCTCGGCCTTGGTCACGTCCTCCACCACATGGATGATGTTGTCATCGTCAAAGCAGCGCACAACGTGCACAATGGCGTCGCACTCGCGGATATGGCCAAGGAACTTGTTGCCAAGGCCTGCGCCCTGACTTGCGCCCTTCACAAGACCGGCAATGTCCACGAACTCCACAATGGCGGGGGTCTTTTTGTTGGTCTGCCAGATCTCGGCCAGCTTGTCCAGCCGCTTGTCCGGCACTGCCACGATGCCGGAGTTCGGCTCGATGGTGCAGAAGGGATAGTTTGCAGCCTCCGCATTCTTGGTGGAGGTGATGGCGTTGAACAGAGTGGACTTGCCCACGTTGGGCAGGCCGACGATACCTAACTTCATATAAAATACGCTCCTTACACGTTTTTTGGCATAACGATACATCTACCATTATACGCGATGAACCCCGCCAGCGCAAGGGGGACGGGCTATCTTGAATAAGGAATCCTGAAATAATCCGGGATGGGTTATCGGCAAGAAATCAAATTTCGGGGCTTCTGCGGTAAACGCTTCTTGCCGATAGCGCGGCTGCGTAAGGTGTATCTGAAAACAAAGAAAATGACGAATATTTCGCAAGCACAAGCGGGATTTAAGGCAAACAGCCGCAGGAATCCTTTGTGGATTTCAAGGCTGCTTAACGCAAAATCCAGCTGTGCTTGTAGAAATAGATTAAATTTTCGACTTTTCAGATACACCCGAGGCAGAAATGTGAAAAAAACTACACTTCCTTCTTTATTTTGTCATAACTGTCCCGTATAATAGAAAGGAAAGAGCCTGTCAAAACGCCCGGAAGGGCTGAAGATACAGCAAAAACCTGCATAAAAGGGGAGGAAAACACTTATGGCAAACGAAAAGATCCTTGTGGTGGACGACGACGCCAACATCTGCGAGCTGCTGCGGCTGTACCTGACCAAGGAGGGCTATCAGGTCACGGTGGCAAACGATGGCGAAGAAGGACTGGAAAAGTTCAACGCGGTCAAGCCGGACATGGTGCTGCTGGACGTGATGATGCCCCGCATGGACGGCCTTGAGGTCTGCCGCCGCATCCGCAAGGCGGGCAACACCCCGGTGATGATGCTTACCGCCAAGGGCGAGACCTTTGACAAGGTGCTGGGCTTGGAGCTTGGCGCAGACGATTACATGGTCAAGCCCTTTGACGCAAAAGAGGTGGTGGCACGCATCAAGGCGGTGCTGCGCCGCTGCCAGACTACCTCCGCTGCCGCCGAGAGTACCGAGGGCGTCATCGAGTTCGACAACCTGCGGCTGGATATGAACAGCTATGAACTGCGGGTCAAGGGCAAGGTAGTGGAGGCTCCTCCCAAGGAACTGGAACTGCTGAACTGTCTGGCCTCCCACCCCAACCGCGTGTACACCCGCGACCAGCTGCTGGACGAGGTGTGGGGCTTTGAGTATTACGGCGACAGCCGCACCATTGATGTCCACGTCAAGCGTCTGCGCGAAAAGCTGGCCGGGGCTTCCGATAAGTGGGAGCTGAAAACCGTCTGGGGCGTGGGCTATAAGTTCGAGGTGCGTCAGTAATGCGTAAAAGTATCTCCACAGCCTTTTTCTCCATGGTGTCCACCCTGATGGTGCTGGGCATCGTGCTGATGGGCTGCTCGGAGTGGGTGCTGTTCAAGAATTATTTTGCGAAGGATCGCTACGAAACACTGGATCAGGTGGTAAACGTTGCCAAGCGCACCGCAGAGTATCTGGTAAACAGCGAGACCATGCCGCAGGGTGCAGAGCTGGACGCTTTGAACACCAAACTGGAGATCATCGGCGAGAGCGCCGAGGCCTATCTGTTTTTCACCGACCGACAGGGCAATGTGCTCATCGCCTCCGACCCGGACAAGCTTACCACCACCACCGTGCCGCTGGATATCTGCCAGCGCGCCAACGCAGTGGCTGACCCGGACGCCCGGCACTACCACGCTTTCGGCGATTTGGGCGGTGCCCTGACCGAAAAAAGCTATATCGCGGCGGTGGAGACCATCGACGACCAGAGCCTGTTCAGCGGCTGGCTGTTTTTGTGCTCCTCCGGCGCGCAGCTCACCGACTTTAAACAGCAGTTCTGGTCCAACTTCCTCATGTCTGCCTGCGTGATGCTGCTGTGCGCCAGCGTGCTGACCCGCCTGCTGATGCGTCAGCTCACCGACCCGCTGCAAAAGGTCACCGATGCCGCCCAGCGCTTTGGCGGCGGCGACCTCTCTGTCCGCGTGGAGGGCGTGGAGGGTGATGGCGAGGTGGCAGACCTTGCCCGCACCTTCAACCAGATGGCGGAGAATATCCAGTCCAACGATAACTCCCGGGGTCAGTTCATGGGCAACATCGCCCACGAGCTGCGCACCCCCATGACCACCATCAAGGGCTTTGTGGACGGCATTCTGGACGGCACCATCCCGCCCGAGATGCAGAACCACTACCTGCAGCTGGTCAGCGAGGAGACCGGCCGTCTGGCACGGCTCATCCAGAATATGCTGGATCTCTCCAAGCTGGAAAGCGGCGAGTATCAGGTGAACGCCCGGATGTTCAATATCTGGGAGACCCTGACCGGCGTGGCACTGGCGGCAGAGCAGCGCATCAATGACGGCATGATCGAGCTGGAAGGCCTGACCATGGATGAAAAGGTGCTGGTCTACGCCGACCCTGACCTGATCCATCAGGTGGCGTATAATTTGCTGGACAACGCCATCAAGTTCACCCCGGCGGGCGGCACCATCCGCTTCAGCGTGGAAAAGCTGGGCCCCGAGGCCGAGATCTCCATCTGGAACTCCGGGCAGGGCATCAGCCCGGAGGCGCTGCCCTATGTGTTCGAGCGGTTCTACAAGGAGGACCGCTCCCGCGGCCTGCACGCCCGCGGCTCCGGTTTGGGACTGAACATCTGCAAGGTGCTGGTCAATCTGTCCGGCGGGCAGATCCGCGTGGAGAGCCAGCAGGGCGAGTGGTGCCGCTTTGTGTTCACCCTGCCCACCTGTTCCCCCAACCCCGGCGGCATGAAGCGCCTGCCGGACGCCGCCGGGCAGCCCGGCGCAGTGGAGGAACCCGCCAGCATGAAGCCGGTAGAATAAGACCCCGCAGCCAGACTGCCCCGCCCGGGCGGTCTGGCTGCTTTGGCGTTGTTGGAATAAAAATCCTGCTTACCGCTGTGACCCCCTCTTGTGAAAATGCGTTTGGAGCACTCCGCAGAGTGCGACAAACGCGGAATTAAAAATCTATTTTCCGCTGAATATGGCCAGCAACGACGACGACCGCCGCCAGCGGCGGAAACAGGGAGGAGTTGTTGGGGCAGCGGCCAGCAAGACGCGAGTGCCGCCCAAGGCACGAAGCGGATGCTGGGTGCCGCAACCCGAAACTAAAAGGTAACCATGCCCGCGTATTTTTTGCCCGGCAGAACCCTGCAAAACGCGCAACGCATGGGATAAAAATTGCTAAAAATAACGGAGCGTAATGAAATATTATGGCCATCGTAAGTCCTTCGATTCTTTCTGCTGATTTTGGCAAGCTGGGTGCAGACTGCCGCATGGTGCTGGATGCCGGCGCACAGATGCTGCACTACGACGTGATGGACGGGCATTTTGTGCCCAACATCAGCTTTGGCGTGCCGGTGCTCAAAAGCCTGCACAAGGCGCTGCCGGATGCCTTTTACGACGTGCATCTGATGATCAGCCACCCGCTGCAATACGCCGAGCCCTTTATCAAGGCTGGTGCTACCCTGTATAATTTCCATCTGGAGTGCGAAGATGATATTCAGGCCACCATTGACGCCGTGCGTGCGCTGGGCTGCAAGGTGGGTCTGACCATCAAGCCCGGCACCCCGGCCGAGGCGCTGGCCCCGTGGCTGAACCAGCTGGATCTGGTGCTGGTGATGAGCGTGGAACCCGGCTTTGGCGGGCAGAAGTTCATGCCCTCGGCGCTGGACAAGCTCCGCTGGCTCAAGGCAGAGCGGGAAGCACGCGGCCTTTCCTACCTGCTGGAGGTGGACGGCGGCGTGGATGCCGCCACCGCACCCCTGTGCGTGGAAGCCGGTGCCGACGTGCTGGTGGCAGGCAGTGCCGTGTTCGGCGCCGCCGACCCTGCTGCGGCTGTGGGCGCACTGGCCAGCCTGTAAGGAGGGCTGTATATGGATGAAGCTTTGATCCAAGAGCAGGAGCGGCAGCTGCAAAAGACCGGCAGGTACTATAAGCACGTTTTCTGGCTGTGTGTGCCGCTGCTGTGCATGGCCTGCTATTTCTATGGGGCGCGTCCGCTGCTGCTGTGCGGCATCGCCCTGCTTACCGGCAACCTGTGCGACCGTCTGGTGGCGCTGCTGCGCCATCGGGTGTACACCAATAAAGATCTCTCCAACGAGAGCTTCAGCCTGATCATCGCCCTGCTCATGCCCGCCACCGTGGACATCTATGTGCTGGTGGTGGCAGTGCTGGCGGGCGTATTGATCGGCAAGGAGGTCTTTGGCGGCTACGGCAGCTATCCCTTCAACCCCGCTGCCGTGGGCTACGCCGTGGCGGCGGTATCGTGGCCGGAGCAGGTGGTGCGCTACCCGCAGCCCTATACGCCGCTGCCCCTGTGGAACGCCTCTGCCGTGCCGGTGAGCAGCACCATCGAGGATACCCTGCGCAGCGGCGGCATCCTGAACCTGAACGCCCTCGCCGTTGTGCTGGGCGAGTTTGCTGCCCCCATGGGCACCGGTGCGGCGCTGGTCATTCTGGCCTGCGGCCTTGTGCTGTGGACCCAGAAGGACGTGCACATCGGCGCATCGGCAAGTTTTCTCATCACCTGCGGGCTCATCGCCTTTTTCTTCCCGCGTCAGGTGGGTCTGGCGGACAGCACCCTCTTCAGCAGCCTGCTGCCCCGCCTGCAGGGCATCCGGGACGAGCTGCACACCGGTGCGGTGCTGTTCTGTGCGGTGTTCCTGCTCAACGAGCCCTACACCTGTGCCCACCACCGGCTCGGGCGCATCCTGTACGGCGCACTGGTGGGCATCGCCACCATGGGCTTCCGCTATTTCGGCGTGTACGAGACCGGCGTCTGCTTTGCGCTGCTGGCCGTCAACAGTGTGTCCGCACTCATTGACCGCACCGAGGAGCGGCTGTACCGTCTGCTGCACCGTCTGCCGTCCGAACGAAAGGAGGCTGCGGAATGAAAAAGCGTATTGCGGAGCTGATTTTAAAAGATTCCGAAAAGTTTGCCCATCACGACCGCGTATTCCTGAATAACCCGGTGGTCATGCAGGGCATGGGTCTGGCACCGCTGGTTGTCGTGGCCACCACCGGGCAGAACAGCCTGATGCTGGCGGCGGCGGTGACGCTGCTGCTGGTGCCCTCCCGCGTGCTGGCCTGCCTGCTCAGCCGCCTTGTGCCCCTGCGGGACGAGGAGCCTACCCCGGAGCAGCTGCAAAAAAAGCTGCTGCCCCGTGCACTTTTGTATGCAGCCAGCGCCGCTGTGGTGTATCTGGCGGCATATCCCATTCTGAACTTTGTGTTCGGCACCGGGCTTTTGAACCTTGGCATCTACCTGCCCATGCTGGTGGTGGAGCCGCTTCTGACCTACCGCTTCGGCCGGGTGCAGGAGACAGTGCACAAGGCCGTTTCCAAGGGCGTGCGCATCACCGTGGGCTACGCGCTGCTGCTGCTCGTGGTGGGTGTGGTGCGCGAGTGGCTCAGTCTTGGCACCGTGTTCGGTGCCCCGGTGGGGCGCTGGGCGCTGCTGCCGCTGGCTAAGATGCCGGCGGGCGGCTTTATCGTGCTGGGCATCCTGTGCGCCATCTGGCGCGCTGCGGCTGCAAAGCGCAAGGAATATCTGAAAAAGGAAGCACGGGATACCCTGACCGTGCACTACCAGAAGGAGGGGAACCGCGAACCGTGAAGGAAGTTGTAAGCAGCTCGGCAGTGTTTTTCAGCTATGCACTGCTGGCCATTTTTGCACAGAACGCTGTCTTTACCCGTGCACTGGGCGTGTCCCGCATGGTGCAGCTGGTGGGGGACGACCGCACCAGCAGCGCGTTGTTCGGCATGATGCTGTGCATCACGCAGGTGCTGGTGGCGCCGGTGGCTTTCCTTGCCGGGCGGTTCATTGCCCCGCTGGATAACCGCGCCCAGCTGCGCCCGCTGGTGTATATTGCCAGCATTGCCGTGGTGTGTCTGGCGGAGCATCTGGTGCTGTGGCTGCTGCGCAGCCTGCCCCGCCGCGCCCAGCTGCTGCGCATCGTGCCGCTGGCCGCGCTGAACAGCGGCGTGCTGGGCACGGTGCTGGTGGAGCGCACCCAGTCCTTTACCCTTGGCCAGAGCCTTGGCTTTGGCCTTGGCAGCGGCCTTGGCTATGTGCTGGCGGTGCTGCTGGTCACCGAGGCGCGCCACCGCCTGCGCAGCAGAGCCATCCCCAAGGCATTCCGCGGCCTGCCCATCACGCTGGTGTATATCGGCGTGCTGGCGCTGGCGATCTATGGCTTTACCGGACATTCCGTCATCCTGTAATGCAGACAGGGAGGAAAGGATACCATGGCTAAGAATAAACGTCAGAAGGTCAAGCATTATCACCGCAGCTTTTACAGCAGGGAAACGCGCGTAAAGCGCGGCATCGGCATCGTGGTGCTGGTGGCGGCAGTGCTGGCAGCCGCATGGTTTGCCGCACCCCATGTGCTGGATTGGGCCACCCACACCTGGTATACCGTGGTCAAGGACCGGGACTTGGAGGCCGAAAGCGCTTCCCGCGCCGAGGCAGCAGCCTCCTCTGCGGCGGCAAGCAGCGCTGCTGCTTCGCAGGCAGCGTCTGAACCGGAGCCGGAAGAGGAAAAGCCGCTGGACGGCAAGGCCATTACCGGCGGCAGCTGGGCAGAGCTGGACGTGACCACCCTGACCGATGAGGCCGCCATCCGCGCCGCCGCCCGACAGCTGAAGCAGCAGGGCGCAGACTACGCCCTTGTCACTCTGAAGGACGCCGCTGGCACGGTGTATTATGCTTCCGGCGTGGCAGCTGCTGCCCAGAGCATCACTGAGAACCCGGTGGATGCGGCCAATATCGCCGCCATCCTGCGGGAGGAGGGCATCATCCCGGCGGCGCAGCTTGCCGCCTTTACCGACCCGGTGTCGGTGTACACCGACCGCAGCATGGGCGTGCACTACGACGGCAACAGTCTCTGGCTGGACAACGTCAGCGCAGCCAAGGGCGGCAAGGCATGGATGAACCCCTTTGCCGCAAGCGCGGTGCAGTATGTCGGCGACCTCATTGAGGAGGTGCAGGGCATGGGCTACGAGCAGGTGGTGCTTACCGGGGTGCAGTTCCCCAATATCATCACCCGCAAGCAGGACTTCGGTGCCTCCGGCGGCAAGAGCCGGGAGGGACGCGCCGCCCAGCTGACGGCGGATATCGCCGCATGGCAGACCCGCTTTGCAGGCAGCGTGACCCTGTGGGTCAGCTACCCGGACGCACTGTGCACCGCCGCTACCGATGCCATTGGCACCACCGGCACGTCCCTTGGCATGGAAAACCTGCTGGTCACCAGCAGCACCGCACTGGATGCGGACAGCCGCGCTGCGCTGGAGCAGGCCGCTGCCGACGCCGGTGTGAAGCACGTTGTGGTGCACGATACCGCAGCGTTCCGCTGAGAAGCGGCTTTGATAGAGAGGGGAGGAAACGACTATGAAACCGACTACCTGTTTTGCACCCGCACACATTCTGCTGCCTTCGGAGCAGGTGCCGCTGGAGCAGTGGGGCTGCATCGCCTGTGACCAGTTCACCAGTGACCGCAGCTATTGGCAGCGGGCAGAAGAGACCGCTGCGGGTGCGCCCAGCACCCTGAACTTGATCCTGCCGGAGGTGTATCTGGAGGACGGAGACGCCGATGCGCGGGTGAAAAAGATCCACGCCACCATGCAGGACTACGCCCAGAACGTGCTCACCCGGGCGGTGGACGGCTTTATCTATGTGGAGCGCACCGAGCAGAGCGGCCGGGTGCGGCAGGGTCTTGTAGGGCGTGTGGACTTGGAAGCTTACAGCTACCGCCGGGGCGAAAAATGCACCGTGCGCCCCAGCGAGTGCACCGTGGAAAGCCGCATCCCGCCCCGCATGAAGGTACGCACCGGCGCTGCGCTGGAAACGCCCCACATCATGATGCTGGCGGATGACCCGGACTGCACCCTCATCGAGCCCATTGCCGCCCACAAGGACAGCCTGCCCAAGGTATACGAGGGCGAGCTGATGCTGGGGGGCGGCCATGTGGCAGGCTGGGCAGTGGAGGACCCCGCCCTCATCGCACAGATCGAAAATGCGCTGACCGTGCTGGGCAGTCAGGAAGAATTTGACAAGAAATACCCCGATGCCACCCGCCGCGACCCGCTGACGCTGGCCGTGGGCGATGGCAACCACTCGCTGGCTACCGCAAAGGCCTGCTGGGAGGAGCTGAAAAAGACCCTGACCCCGGAGCAGGCAGAAAATCACCCCGCCCGCTGGTGCTTGGCAGAGGTGTGCAACGTGCACTCCCCGGCTATTGAGATCGAGCCCATCCACCGGGTACTGTTCAACGTGGACTGCGCCACCGTACTGCTGAGCCTCATTACATGGAGCGATTCCAACATGGCAGGCTGCTGCTTTGGCGGCAGCAAAAAGCAGCCTTTTACGCTGGCAGGCCCCCACATGGCCAATGTGCTCAGCTTTGAGGACCCCACCGAGCCGCTGACCGTGGGCACCATCGACGATTTTATTTCGGATTATATCGAGCGCCACCCGGAAGCAAAGGTGGACTATGTGCATGACGAGCCGGCTGTGCGCGCTTTGTGCAAGCAGGGCGCAGTGGCGTTTTTGATGCCGCCTTTCGCCAAGAGCGACCTGTTCCGCGGCGTTGTGATGGGCGGTGTGCTGCCCCGCAAGACCTTCAGCATGGGACACGCGGAGGAAAAGCGCTACTACATCGAGTGCCGGAAGATTACAGAATAATAGGAGAACCATGACATTTAAAGAACTGAATCTGTCCGCCCCGCTGCTGCGCGCTGTGCAGGAAGCGGGCTACGAGACCCCCTCGCCCATTCAGGCAGCGGCCATCCCGCCGGTGCTGGCTGGCCGGGATCTGATGGGCTGCGCCCAGACCGGCACCGGCAAGACGGCGGCCTTTGCGCTGCCCATGCTGGACCGGCTCACCGCCAATGCGCCCCGCCGCAAGGGCGCTGTCCGTGCGCTGATTTTGACCCCCACCCGGGAGCTGGCTTTGCAGATCGGCGAAAGCTTTGAAGCCTACGGCAAGTACCTGAAATTGCGCAGCACCGTCATCTTTGGCGGCGTGGGGCAGGCTCCGCAGGTGGAAGCGCTGAAAAAGGGCGTGGACATCCTTATCGCCTGCCCGGGACGGCTGAACGACCTGATCGGGCAGGGCTTTATCGACCTGTCCGCTTTGGAAATTTTTGTGCTGGACGAGGCCGACCGGATGCTGGACATGGGCTTTGTCCATGACGTGAAAAAGGTCATTGCAAAGCTGCCCGCCCAGCGCCAAAACCTGATGTTCAGCGCCACCATGCCCGCCGAGATCGAGCAGCTGGCTTCCGGCATCCTGCACGACCCCGCCTTTGTCAAGGTGGACCCGGTGTCCAGCACCGTGGACCGCATCCAGCAGAGCCTGTACTATGTGGAAAAGGGCAACAAAAAGCTCTTGCTGCCGTGGCTCATCAAAAATTTGCAGCCGCCGGTGGTCAATGCGCTGGTGTTCAGCCGCACCAAGCACGGCGCGGATAAGATCGCAAAGGATCTGACAAAGCAGGGCATCCCCGCCGCCGCCATCCACGGCAACAAGAGTCAGACCGCCCGCGTCACCGCGCTGGAGGATTTCAAGTCCGGCAAGACCCGGGTGCTGGTGGCCACCGATATCGCCGCCCGCGGTATTGACATCAGCGAGCTTTCCCATGTGTTCAACTACGACCTGCCCGAGGTGCCGGAGACCTATGTGCACCGCATCGGGCGCACTGCCCGCGCCGGTGCGGACGGCACCGCCGTCAGCTTCTGCGCCCCGGAGGAGCAGGAGTATCTGGCAGGCATTGAAAAGCTGAACCGCCGCAAGATCCCGGTGGTATCCGGTCATCCGTGGGACGGCGTGCCCGCCCCGGTGCGCCCGGTGCTGCCCGTGCGTGGCAAAAAGCCCCGCCCCGAAGCGGAAAACTTGGCCGAAGCGCCGAAAAAACAGGCCGAAACTGCGCCCGCAAAGGCTGCAAAGGCAGCTGCGCCCGCGCCGAAGCAGGAGCCGAAGGCTGCAAAGAACGCGGTGCCTGCAAAACCGAAAAAAGAGGAAACACTGATGCAAGACAGCAACGCAAAGCGCGGGGTCCGCAACGACCGCCGCGCCAACAACCGGGGCGCAAACGCCCCCAAGGAGGCGGCAGCGCCCCGCGCCCGCCGCGAGAATGCCGCCCCCGCCCGGGGCAGCAACGTCCAGCCCAAATTTGACCCCCA
>PPYF01525059.1_pt1 | contig 42550 bp, 44 predicted proteins | sample 1559871 | NCBI WGS metagenome assembly PPYF01 (sample SAMN08240021, study PRJNA423297) | Human gut metagenome, whole genome shotgun sequencing project.
ACGCTTTTTCAGCCAAGCGTACCATCACCGAAGAATCCTTTCCGATACTGTAAAGCATCACCGGATTCTCAAATTCCGCAGCCACCTCGCGGATGATATGAATAGACTCTGCTTCGAGCTCCTTCAAGTGGCTTAATTTATATTCTTCCATTACTAAAATAATGATTTTATTCTTCTACTAAACATTCTTTTTTACTTTGGGCAAAATCAGCTCCAGCAAACGATTCACCGATTCTTCCAAGCTCAACTTAGAAGTATCCAATGATAAGGCCGGATGCTCCGGAACTTCAAACGGAGCAGAAATTCCTGTAAAGTTCTGAATCTCTCCTTTACGTGCTTTCGCATACAACCCCTTTACATCGCGCTTTTCACACTCTTCCAACGGAGTACTTACGAAAATCTCCAGGAAATCTTCCTTGCCGATGATATTTGCCGCCATTTCACGAATATCGTTATTCGGACTGATAAACGCGGCAATCGTAATAATACCGCTATCCAAAAACAATTTAGAAACCTCGGCTATACGACGGATATTTTCCACCCGGTCAGTCTCCGAGAATCCCAGGTTATTATTAATTCCGCTACGGATATTATCACCATCCAAGATACGGCAAAGCAATCCACGCTTATGAAGTTCACGTTCCAGCGCAATAGCGATTGTACTCTTCCCCGACCCGCTCAGTCCGGTAAACCAAATCATCACGCTATGCTGTCCCAGGAGTTCCTCTTTATCCTGCCGTGTCATCATGCGGTCGAATATGGGATATATATGATTCTTTTCTTCCATTTATAAATTAGTTTTATTAAAAGTTCCAAATCATCGGAATCAAAATTACAGAGATCAAGAAGGTAATGATATTAAGCGGCAAACCGATGCGGACAAAATCCGTAAACTTATAGTTACCGATACCTTGCACAATCAAATTAGTCTGATAACCGATAGGCGTAGAGAAACTGGCAGATGCGGCCATACAGATCACGACAAAGAAAGGCGTCGGGCTTACCCCCAATTGGGCGGCAATCGACAGTGCCAACGGGAATGCCAAAGCGGCAGCCGCATTGTTCGTAATCAACTCCGTAAACAAATTCGTGATGATAAACAACATGGCAAGCAATACATGCGGCCCGTAATCATCACTTAACCCGATAATGAACTTCGCTACGCAGTCAGCCACACCCGAATTCACCATTGCCTTACTGATAGCAAACGCGCAGGCAATAGTAATCAGGATATCCCACGATATATATTTAGTATATTTACGGGCAGGGAACAGATTCGTCCATGCCATGATAATAGTAGTAATAGAAACAAAGAAAAACATATCCAGCTTGATGTCCGGAAACAATTCCTTCGTTATCGGAAGTTCCCCTACTGTTGCGCCGACAATCATCAACACCAATAACAGTAAAGCAAACCAGCGTTTCTTCTTTCCGGTAGTATCCGGTTCATTACCATTAGTCAACAGGACGAACACCGAAGATTCACCCCATGTCGGGATAAACGTATCATCCGCCATCACTACCAACGTGTCACCTTCGTGAAGCACCACATCGTCCAGATTATCCACGAACCGCTGTCCGCTACGTGTCTTGATTTCTTTCACTTCGGCACCGTAATGACGTTGGAAATTAAAGTCCTTCAATTTTTTATTGATACCCGGGAAACGGGCACCCAAAACAGCTTCCACCCTGTGCAATTTTTCTCCTTCTTCCACATCTTCGTCAGGTACAGCCGTATCCGGACGTGCATCCGGCAACAGACGTTTAGAAAAAAGAAATATATAAATAATCCCGGCAATTGCGATAAAGATTCCCACCTTTCCAAGTTCAAACATCGAAAAGCCCTCAAATCCGGCCTCCAATATCATTCCGTGCACCACCAGATTGGTAGAAGTACCGATCAGCGTACAAATACCACCCAGAATAGTCACATATGAAAGAGGAATCAAAAATTTTGTAGCAGGGAGCTTTACCGACTTTGCCCAATGCTTGATAATCGGAGCAAAAATAACCACAACAGGAGTATTATTCAAGAAAGCGGAAATAAACGCGACCGAAGGCAAGATACGCAACTGCGCCTTAAACACTGTCGTCTTGCCCTGAGGTAGCAATTTCTTAATCACCTGCCCCAGTGTGCCCGACTGGCGAATACCTTCACTTACCAGAAACAGCAAAGCAACAGTAATCATACCCTTGTTGCTAAACCCTTCAAGCATCTCTTTAGGAGTCAGAATCCCGACACACAAAAATAATACCACTACCGAAAAAAGTATCATGCCCGGGCGCATCTTATCCGCAACCAAGGCAGCTACCATTCCTAATAGGGATAATAGTACAAATACAATTTCAAATGTCATATAAACATTAATTAGTGTTCTCTTTTTGGCTCAACGATAAACCACGGATTCAATAAGTCTTCCTTGTTATATCGTAGAGGTTCGTCTTTTCCGGCCTGATACACTTCCATTCCGGCGGCACGTGCTATCGCATGCCCGGCAGCCGTATCCCACTCCATCGTCGGAGCGAAACGCGGATACACATCAGCCTTTCCTTCCGCAACCAGACAGATCTTAATAGAACTCCCGCTTGATACCAATTCAACGCTGCCATGTTTCTTCTTCAAATCTGCGATATATTCTTCCGTTTCCGGCGAGAGGTGCGAACGGGAAGCCACCACTATAAAATGATCGCGGGCATCTTCCAACGGCATCAGCTCCGATTCCTTTATCAACTGTTCCAAGGACACTCCGCCATCTTCCAGACCGACAATACCGGAACATTTATAAGCTCCCACTCCTTCAACTGCAAAATAAAGTTCTTTTCTTACCGGTACATAAATAATCCCCATCACAGGTACGCAATTCTGCACCAAAGCTATATTTACAGTAAATTCGCCGTTGCGCTTGATAAACTCTTTTGTCCCGTCCAACGGATCTACAATCCATAAAGTATCCCATGTACGGCGGACTTCATAATCCAGATGCTTCCCTTCTTCACTAAGAACAGGAAAAGGAGTCCCGTCCAAAATAGCGACAATCGCCTCATGCGCCTTCCTGTCTGCTATTGTCAGCGGAGAGTTATCAGCCTTTTGTTCTATCTCGAAATCCGATGCCGGATCTTCATAAATAGAAAGTATTTCTTTACCAGCTTTTAATGCCGCATCGATAGCAGCCATTACATATTTTTGTTCCATTCAATCCCTTCATTAATACCTTATTTCCATTAAGGTTGTGAATCATCCAAATTAAGAGTTGACAAAAGTAAAAACTTTATTTGCTATAAAAGTTTCCCCACTATCATTTATAACTTCTTTTAGTAGAATGATAAAAATATCTAAACGGAATAACCCATTTCTCTCTCAATAAAAAAGCAGTAACTTCCCAGTTACCGCCTTCTTATTTGGAAAAAACGTTTGTCCTTTCCAATTATATATTACCAAAAAGAAATCAATATACACGATACAGCAACCAAGCTCCCTGGAAATCCGAACGGTTCGGATACTTAGCCTTGAATGCGTCGCGAGCTTCAGCAGCAGCCATCTTATCAGCAAATGAGCTGACAATCACGCGATACATTGCCTTGTCTGCATTAAATGCGATAGTAGAATGATAACCTTGTGCATCCAACCAGTCTTTCAGACCTTCGGCATTTGCCTTTACACCAAAGCTACCAGCCACAATGCTGTAATCTTTCAATCCTTCATTGCCGGAAACTACTGTAACCTTTTCCTGGCGAACGCCGGATGTATCTGCCACCTTAGGCGTTGTCACAGGAGCTGCAACTACCGGAGTCACTTCTACCGGAGCTTCCACTTGCGGTTCTGCCAATTCCTGCTGTTTTGCTTTCTCATAAGCTTTCTTATAGGCACTTTCGCTGGATTTACAAGATGCAAATGCCAGAACCAAGCATACTCCCATTCCTAATACGACTAATTTTTTCATAATCCTATACTCTGTTTTAATTAATAATTCAACGTTCCCGTCTATCTATATTTAGTTTCGGGCAACAAAATAATAGAAATTTTATCATCCGGCAAAGAAATCCGTCAAAAAAACGTCTATTCCTGCTTTTTCTTATACGAAATAGTACCTGTTGCCTGATTTGTTGGCATCAAAAGCACTTCCGCAATCTGAATATGCTCCGGAGCCGATGCTGCAAAATAAACCGTTTCGGCAATATCATCTCCCGTCAACGGACGGATTCCTTTATAGAAATTATCAGCAGCTTCTTTATCACCCCGATAACGCACCACCGAGAAATTAGTCTCCACCATACCCGGCTTGATATTTGTAACTCGCAACGGAGTATCTACCAAATCAATACGCAAGCCATCCGAAAGAGCTTTCACGGCAGCCTTAGTAGCACAATACACGCTTCCACCCGGATAAGCGGCATCACCGGCAATGGAACCGATATTGATAACATGTCCCCGTCCGCGTTCTATCATACCAGGAACCACAAGACGCGTCATTGCCAATAATCCCTTTATATTCGTATCAATCATGATATCCCATTCGTCCAGACTACCTTCGAACTCCTTGTCCACTCCGATCACCAGTCCGGCATTGTTTATCAGCAAATCGATTTCAGCCCATTCCGGCGGTAACTCTTCCAGTGCCGCCTCAATCTTTTTACGACTACGCACGTCACAAAGAAACGACCACGTCACTACTTTGGGAAATTCTACCTCTAACTCATATATCAACTTCTCCAATTTTGAAGCATTACGGGCATTCAAAATCAAGTCCCATCCTTCTTTCGCAAATTTACGGGCACAAGCTTTACCAATTCCGCTGGTTGCGCCGGTTATTAAAACAATTTTATTATCCATTATGTTTTGGTTTATAATATTCGGTAGCAAAAGTACGCCTTAAGTCATATTGGTTAGTCTCCAAAGCCCGTTAAATAAGATTAAACCATAAAAGAAAAAAAGAATTATAAAACTAAGCACTTTTTTTTCGTTTTCATGAACAACCTTTTGATAAAAATGTTATATTTGTTGTATCGTAATCATTTTAAATATTACAAATTATGAAAGGATTGAATGTATTAGCAGCTTTTTTGGGTGGTGCAGCCGTAGGCGCAGCCCTTGGTATTTTGTTTGCTCCTGAAAAGGGAGAAGATACCCGTCATAAGATCGCCGAGATTCTCCGTAAGAAAGGAATCAAGCTCAACCGCAGTGAAATGGAAAATCTCGTGGATGAGATTGCAGCCGAAATGAAAGGAGAAATAGCAGAGTAAGTGAGTAACAAAGGACTAAAACAGAGCGACCATGTTTGCAGACGATAAAAGTATTGAGAATTTTCAGCAGTTATTTTTCGAGTTCAAGAAGTACTTAGAACTTCAAAAAGAATATACCAAATTAGAATTAACGGAAAAGTTAACCATACTTTTCTCAACGTTAATCATGATATTAGTACTTATTATCCTTGGCATGGTGGCCCTGTTTTACTTGCTTTTCGCACTAGCTTACATTTTGGAACCATTGGTCGGTGGACTCATGGCAAGTTTTGCCATCATTGCAGGCATCAATGTTGTCCTCATCGCCCTGGTCATTATTTTCCGCAAGCAGCTCATCATCTCTCCGATGGTGAACTTCCTCGCCAATTTATTTTTAACCGATTCAAATAAATAAATTATGAGTGCGCAGACACCACCAAAGAAATTTACGCTAGAAGAGATTGCCGAACGCAAAAAGAAACTCTTGAATGAGATTCATGCTCAGAAAAGAGCCATGACTGCTACGACACGTGAGATATTTGCCCCGATTGCTCCGGCAACCAATAAGGCGGATGCCATCATGCGCTCGTTCAATACGGGTATGGCGGTCTTTGATGGAGTAATGATGGGGATTAAGATTATGCGGAAGGTACGGGCGTATTTCAGGAATTTGAGATAAAAAAGGTCATTTATCTACGCTTGATTGCGTACTATTTAATTCATATATGATTTGCTGTAATACGTCTTTTAATTTCGGCAAATCATTTTTTATCACATCATAAACTATCTCAGCATCTAAATCAAAATAATGATGTGCGATTATATCTCTCATCCCCATTACTCCTTTCCAATCCATCTCAGGATAGTGAGATAATAATTTTTTCTCAGTCAATTTATCAACACCTTTCACTCCTTCACCTATTGCTATTAATAACATACAAGTACTCTCCAGTCTTTCCATACCGGACGGAGTCAACAAATAAAAAGAAGGGGAAGTGATAGTTTCCGAATTTACTAATATCCTCTCCACAGTTTGAAGTATTTTCTTTAGCAATGATTCTATTATCAGACTTTTACACATAGATTCCGTCTTTATTGATACACCCTCTCAATAATTCATCCATATTATTTCGTAACCGAACCACATCAACAGGGCATTTCAATAGTTTTTCCAATTCTTCTTTAATATGAACTAAAGTAAAAATAGAAGGCCTTTCGATTTCAACACAAATATCAACATCACTACCTTCATGTTGCTCACCACGGGCCACAGAACCAAATATCCCCATACGAGAAATACCATGTTTAGTAGCATTCTTTCGCATATACTCACGAAGCAAGGATAAATATTCTACAGTAGTCAACATAATAAATTACTTTTTATCTATATTACAAAGAAATGCATTTTCTTTCAAAGATACAATAGATAACCAATAAAAATGCCCCAATTCTTTCCTTTTTGCAACATACCCTATAAAACGAGTATATCAACCATCTTCACAGACAGTTGATATACCTTACACACATATCAGCTTTCATGCTAACATGAGGGAAATAAATTAGGAATATACCGCTGTATCTTCCTAATCCACATAGTGTAGGGAATTCATGAATTTATCATGAGTTCAGGGACCTACATATATTGTTATTATAAACTATTAATCTTCATCAGAGTTGTGTTCACTACAGTTATAATCATATATTCTCCTCATTACATAACTTTATTTTTCTCTACATATATTCCACAGGAAGAGTACATTTCCTATCAAATACCTACGCCACATACGCTTCGGCTCTTTTATTAGTCGATAGAGCCACTCTAACGAATACTGCCGCCACCATAGTGGAGCTCGTTCAGCAGTGCCTGCAAAGAAATCGAACACTGCCCCTACGGTACCTACATGACAATGAATATCTAACTCCTGCCAGTGACTATAAGTCCACTTTTCTTGTTTAGGAGCTGTCATACCAATCCATAATAAATCTGGGGTCGCCTCATTAATAACCGCTACAATAGCCGCATTATCCTCCTGTGAAAATTCGGGTTTATAGGGCGGTGAATAAGTCACCACTTCCAAATTCGGATAGTCTACAGCTGCTCGTTGTTTAATCAGTGCTAGCACCTTCTCCGAGCTACCCATAAACATACATCGTCCTCCCTTCTCATTAAGCCGCTTCATTTCAAAGGTAAAGAGATCCCACCCAGCTATACGCTCCCGTGGTTGACTCTTCGCTCTCAACCACTTACACGCTTTCACTATACTTGCCCCGTCAGGAATAAGTGCATCCCCATTCATCAATGCCTCTGCAAAGAGTGCATCCTTTAGTGCTATGTTATACGAGTGCGCATTAATCGTGTTTATCAAAAACTTATTTTGCGGCAATGTTTTTAACTGATTTATGTCCTCTATGATAGAGAGTTCCTTTAATTTAATCATACAACAACCTATAACTATCTACTATTCTAAGAAATACTATACCAATTCTTTAAGAATGTCACACATACGTTCCTCAAAACGTTGCAGCGTGAACTCACATTCAAATTTCGTCCTACCCTTGCGTCCCATTTCACGACACAAATCACGATGTTCCATACAATAAGCCATTTTCTCAGCTAAAACCAATGCATTCTTCATGGGCACAATATATCCAGTCTCACCTTCATCAATAATATCCACTATTCCCCCTTCACGGCTAGCAATACAGGCCACACCATGTTGCATTGCTTCCAACAGAACCAAAGGGAAGCACTCATTGTAAGTAGGAAGTATAAAAAGGTCTGCCTGCATCCAGTACATCTCCTTATCATTGCCATACTTCTCACCATGTGCTACCACCACATCCTCTAATTTATACTGCTGCAAATGGGCAGTAAACTCTCCCTCGCCAATATCACTCCATTTTCCTACGAAGTTGCACACAAAGTCGTACCCTCTATCTTTCAATATATGGCACGCATCTAGTAGCGTCCACACCCCTTTCTCCAACATCATGTTCGAGAGAAAGAAAATATTAAACCTGCTATCCATCCTCATTATTTTATATCAGGAATACCATTCGGGCAAATCAGTACATTCTGCCTATCCACATATTTCTCCACATCCTCGTAAAGTGCTTCGGATAGCAATATTACCTTCACCCCTTTAAAAAGCCGTGGATATATCCACTTATTAGGCCAGTAGTCTTGAAACGTCTTCACTCCCTGATTATGAAAATGAATCACCACCTTACACCCCATCCCTTTCAGCATTTGTAAAATGACAAACTCTTTATAGAGTGCTATTCCGTGTGAGTTTGGTGTAACATATACCAACTGTGTTTTCATCTGTTTCACCATTTGCCGTATACATTTCAGCATTTCCAAAAACGAAATTAGCTTCTTCAGTCCCACTTTACCGATATCCTTAATATCCTTGGCAGTAGCCAGATTGATGTAATGGCAATCGAAAGTATCGTTTATCATCTTACTATCATGAATATACTTCCCCATCATGGCCGCACCATGTACAGGCGGTGGCATGTGAAGAATAAAAAGAATAGAAGGTTTCATTACTAATTGAAATTATTTATTGAGTAGATGTGCTATCTCACGACTGAATTTATCTGCACCTGTAGAATTTAAATGGTCTGTGGTATGAAACAATTTCTGATTATCATAAGCAGCTTGATTCAAGAAAGAATAATAAGGTATATTATTTCGCCTACATAACGAGTCCGTAATAGCCAGCGATTTCGTCTCCGCCACATCGGCATACATAGGCGAAGTCACCATGATTAGCATTATCAGCTTTGTTTTACACACCTCTATAATATGCTCCATCGCTTCCACCTTACGGTTATCAATTGCCACACTATTTGTATATTCCTTTTTCTCTTCTTTCAAAAATCCCTCTAAAGGCTGAAAACCATTTGTATGAAAAACTCCGCGATCCTTCAAATTCTTTACCATCTTGAAGAATTTTGAGTTATAAGGATAGATGGCTGACCAACATTTGTATTTTTCCCAAGGGCTCTTCATGCTAATTACCTCTTGCCAAGAAGCATGATGTTGATAAGGCAATAATCCTGATAAGCGATCATAATCCCCTTCACCTACCATCATATCATAAGGTGTCACCTCTAATATAATCACCTTCGGTGTATATCTATCCAATATTAGATCCAACTGCGCCCGTTGATATACAAGGAAACAACCACTGCGTCCTGCATTATAACAACTCATATCTAAAGAATCCTGCAATATCTCCGGATTGTAATGGTTACGAGCACGTGACGACCCTAATATCACCAAGTCTGCTGTTTGCTCATCCAACGCTTTAGTCGTATAATAAAAATCCTCACCCTTTTGGTTGAAATACATCCATTTCAACCCATCCCCTATCCCTCTGTCTGCCATTAGCAACAGAACAAGTAGCAAAAGCGCCTTACCTATATATCTCATACCCTGTTTGCTTATATTCATTGTTGTTTAGAATTGAAAGTAGATAAACTGTCCACCATCAAAGACTCCTACACTTAGAATTATCATTGATAGAACCACATACGAAGCAAAGCGAATAGTTATCGAGTCATTCTCTAGTAACGGATGCTTTCCATTTTTCTCTTCAAGCATATCACACCCCATCAACACACCTATCCCCATCGTGCCATAGAGTAACACAGAAAGGTCCGGTTTATAAAGAACTCCTGTTGGTAGTACCATCTTGCTTATAGCTAGTAATGCATCCTCCAATGTATGTGCTTTGAAAAAAGTCCATGTTACTGTCATTAGTATAAAAGTCAGTAAGATATTAAAAGCCTTTAGCCATATACTTTCCTTTCTCAATCCACAGCACAAACGCGTCTGTTCTTTGATAGGCTTCATTACATTACCTATCACTTGAAAGAGCCCATTCAGTCCACCCCAAATCACAAAGGTCCAGTTAGCACCATGCCACAACCCACTCACTAAAAAAGTTATTATTAGATTCATCCTTGTACGCCACATACTGCAACGACTACCACCCAAAGGAATATAGAGGTAATCCCTAAACCAAGTAGAAAGCGAAATATGCCACCTGCGCCAAAAGTCTTGTACGCTAGTTGCCATATAGGGTCGTGCAAAGTTCACAATCAATCGAAACCCCATAATACGTGCACACCCTAAAGCAATAAAAGAATAGCCAGCAAAGTCACAATAAATCTGAAACGTGAAAAGTACAGCAGCTACTAATATCGACACCCCTGTGTGATGTGCTATGTTGCCAAACACAGCATCTGTATACAAAGCCAACCTATCCGCTACCACAACCTTCATAAAATAACCCCACAGCATCCAGCGTAATCCTCGTGTAATATTATTTGCATCAGGATAATGCTTTTCTTTAAACTGCGGAAGCAGTTCTTTAGCTCTTCCAATGGGACCGGCCGCTATTTGTGGGAAGAAAGCTAAAAACAAGGTATAATATCCTAATTTCTTTTCAGGTTCTACATTTCCTCTATACACATCAATTACATATCCACAAGCCTGAAAAGTATAGAATGAGATACCCACCGGAAGAAGTAAATCCAAATGCGGTACCTCCATTCTGCATCCTATACTTGCGAGCACTCCCCATATTGTCTCATTAATGAAATTCAAATATTTGAATACAAAAAGCCCTGCAAATGTAAATAACAAAATAACAGTCAGCCTCCCCCTCTCGGCATGTTTCTTATCCGTTTTACTTAGCATTTGTTTCGTTCCATGGTATGTAACCAATGTTACAAATCCCAAAAACAACGCATAGGTAGGATTCCAATTCATGTAAAACAGGTAACTTACGAGCAATAAATACCACTGTCGTACCCTATGTGGTAAGATAAAAAAGAATATCACTACTATTGGAAAGAATAGTAGAAACAAAAAACTATTATAAAGCATATTTTATAATTTACCTACGATGATACTCCCTATATTGCAACAATTTGGCCAACATCCACCAAGTTAAAGGAGTATATTTAGCTAAATTCATCAATTTCCCAATGGTATCTTTTATAAAGTACTCGCCATACTTTAACGCTTCACTTCTACTCAGTGCCAACCTACCATCGAGAAGCTGGCAATAAGTTAAATTGCGTGACACTCGTCCTTGCACCATCTTATATGAATCTGATATCTCCATGTCAAATGTAGCGACAATACGACATTCCCATACTGAAAGTGCAGGCGCATTAGCCCAACGGCATTTCATCTTGTTCAACCACCCTTGACTCCAAGTTACATCGCCACCATCACTTATGTATAACACTTTAGGTATCAATCCCCACTTACCGAACGTCGAGATATAATTCCAATATTCATAATCTTCAGAAACACGAAGATCTATCCGCATACCACCGCTTTGTAACGCCACTTCCCTACGAATAGTCGTAGAACAGGTACCCACAAAACAGTCACAAGCCCATTCTGTAGAGAAATCCCTTATCACATAAGGTTCTTTCGTTAAACCCTCTGAAAGCCAAATAGGATTGTACGACACATCCCCCCCTAATGAGTTGATATTCTTACAGCCCACTGTTACAGCCACACATTCCGAATGCATATCAAGAAACTTCACTGATTTCTCAATATATCCGTCCTCCCAATAATCATCTGCATCAATAAACGTTACATACCTACCTTTAGCATGCTCCACACCTTTATTACGAGCAGCAGCAGGTCCAGCATTTTGCTGCTGAAGCAAAACAATATTCTCTTCTGACCGAGCTTTAATAATTTCTACCGATTTGTCTGTACTTCCATCATCTACTATTATTAACTCATAAGTATATTGCGTAGTTTGATGAAAGATAGAATTCAAACAACGCTTCAAAAGAGGAATAGCATTGTATACAGGTATTATTATTGATAAATCCATAATTGAAATATTATTATCTACCTCCTCCCCATTAATATAGGGCAGTAGTATTTTACAACCTTTATTAGTGGAACAAAGAGAATAAGTATGATAAATGAAAATATTAGTTTTAACAAATTTATAAAACAACCTTCCTGACTGGGCAAATTAAAGTATTGTATGAAAGGTAATAACTGTTCATGGAATCCTAAAATAAGAATACTTCCCTCGGCTATAGTTCTTACCCAATTCTTCCTAATAGGATTCAGTAGCAGAGCTATAAAATACATCATGCCAATGCCTAGCAAAGCACACAAATAAAAAAGAAAAATATAGTTGCCATACCACCCTAAATACATATAGGCAGCATTATTTACATTACTAAGATAAAACAGTACAGATCCCAAGAGAACTATTCCAAACAATAAAATCCAACAACTTACATAATATTCTCTTTTAAGATAGTTTACACTTAAATGACCTAATACGTAATAAGCAAAAGCCAGCATAGTATTCGTAACAGCCCAGCCAAACCCCTTGCCTATAATGTGATTAAAAAGCAATGCTCCTATAATACCTAGTACCGACAAAACAACCATTCTTCGTCGACTATCATTGCATCCGTGAAATAAAATTTTAATAACAATAAGTGAATATACAAACCACATACTACCACAGCCACGTACGCCAAACAGATTATGCAACCCCACAGATATATAGAAAAGTTTCTGCATCAAGAATGAGAAACTCCAACTACCACCTTCTTGAAAATAGAGTAACACTAAATTTCCCATACATATCAACAAATAGGGAATAAGTAATGTCTGCACACATTTTGTAATACATTCTTTCCAGCTAGTAGCTCTTTTATCTAAAAATCCCGAGATAAAAAAGAATAGTGGAACACTAAAAGAGTAAATAAAGGCACAAAGTCCTTCAGGAAATGTATGCCCTAAAATAATAACATACATACCCAATACTTTCATCCAATCTACCCAATTTAACCTTTTTACTTCAACTTTCATCTCAATCTGTATTTTTAATATACTTTCTCTTATGTTTCATCCATGACTCTGTTATCCAACGAGGCATATGATCCTTAAATGTCTGTACCCAACCATAACGTAAATATGTCCATGATAGAGCAATAAAATAATACCATTTTTCCGTCACACGATGGATGCGTAATCCTTCAATTCTTAACATTAGAGGGTTAGTTGCTGAAAGTCCATATTGTCCATTATATCGAGCTACAATAATAGGTATATATTGAAATATCACCCCATGTTCATATAAACGAAAAAACAAATCATGATCAGCGACAATACGATAAGTCAAATCAAACTGAAATTCTCGCATCAAATCAGTCTTTACAAAACTAGACTGGTGACAAAATGGCATTATCGGATTATCCTTTTTATAATCAGAAGCTTTAGCCACTCCACTTCCAAAATCATAAATTTGTAGAGTATCTCCATAAAGCACTCCAGCATTGTCAACTATCTTATTAGCAAAAAACTCCTGCAATGTACTCTCCGAATAAAAACTATCCCCCGCATTCATATAGTTTATCCATATACCTTGTGCCATGCGTGCACCCTTATTCATCGCATCATACGTCCCTTTATCTTTTTCAGAGATATAACCAAAAGGTTTCCCATTTGCTATAAACAAAGCTTCATACTGTTTTAATAGTTCCAATGTACCATCTTTACTACCTCCGTCTATCACAAGATATTCAAAGCTATCATAACTTTGTGCTAGTACCGAGTCCAGTGTTTTCTTTAAATCCCCGTAAGCATTAAAACATACAGTAATAATTGTTACATTCATTATCCTTTCACTTATTTTCTGGTCAAAGCTTCATATACCCGCCGTGCACAATTTTCAGTATTAAATTCCTTTTCCAATTCCAAAGATTTCTGTCCCATTGTTTTTAAGTCTTGATGATGAAAGTAATCAAGTGCCTCAATCAAAGTGCCCTCTTTATACGGGTCAAATGTAATTCCATTCTCATCTTTGTGTACAAGCTCCGTATGACAACCATTATAAATGGAAGTCGACACAGGCAGTCCGCAAGCCATTGCTTCAGGTATTACAAGACTCCAATTATCTATTAGAGTTGGAAGAATAAATACATCCGCAATAGCATAGTACTTATAAACATCAGAATAAATCACGCTTCCTTGAAAGAAGATCGAACTTTCACTTTTATACTTTATTCGAAAGACTTCCAATAACTCTCCTTTCCCTATTAAGACCAAAACATCATTTGGATGTTTCTGAATATGTCTCACCCATGCATTGAGTAAATATTCAACTCCTTTAAGTGTAGAAATACGACCTGAAAACAGAAAAAGAAGCCCTTTATCCTGAAGAAATTGTTGTTTAAAACTCATTCTATCTTTCCATGAAAATTGATTAATAGAATTAAGAAGTCCTTCACTATCCGCACTCATTCCTCCTATATATATCTTTGATGACGGTTCCCCCAACCACTCCAAATATTTCTTCGTTTCCTGACCATTAACAAGAAACCCTTTAAAGATTCTATTAAAAAGTTTTCGTTGCCAAGTCTTAAATTTTCCAGCATCCCGTTCTGTGTACAATGTACGTTCATACCCCATATATACAGGAACACGAAAAAACATACCATACAACAACACAAGCGGAGTCCACTGAAAGTAACCTTCGGTAATCAGCACATCAGGTCTTATTTTACGGATAGTTCTTAACAACCCAAAAGTCAATGGAATTCTTTTCCCTTTCTCTATATCTTTCATTTTGAAAGACATAGAATAGGTATCAAAAATATAATCTCTAGCTAATGGAATAGCATTCTCACCCAGCTCCTCTTTTATTTGCTGGCAAAAACTCGTTTTCCCACAAATATCATATCGATTAGGTGAATATATCACATAAAAATCACCATTGAATAAGCGAACTAATTCCTTATAAAACGGTAAACGGTATTCAAAAAATATGGGGTTGCAATATAGAACTTTCATGTCATAATACAGTTTGTCTCTTATCTTTTTTATAAGACTGAGGAATATACACAAATATAAAAATCAATAAAGCATATATAGGGATCGAAGTAGGTGACCATTCCGAGCCTATGACGGGAAAACTATTTGCATTTATAAACATAGCAATGATAGCAGGAAAGCAAGCAAGTGCATAAGCATTTTTTCTCAGAGAATAATACCAGCATATTTGACATTGTTTCCACATAAAAGCGATCCAAAGTCCTAAACCTATCAGCCCAGTATTAACCAATACAGAGATTATCATATTATGCGAAGTATTTGTAGCAAAAACTATATACTTAGCGGCTATCGCTCCTTTTTCACCTACAATGAATCCATGCCCTATAATCGGACTCTCCAACCATCCTTGGATATAAGCCATCCATAATGCCTTTCTGCCCGATCCATTCTCAATCATTTCCTGTGTTTTGTTTCCAAACACAATATCATAAATCATATCGCCAAACAATTGATAAATACCATAAAAGAGAACACCTATTCCTATTGCCTGTCCAACATTAACACCTTTTTTACTGCTACTAAAAAAAAAGAACAAACCTATTATTAGTGAAATCCAACTAGCTGTGGAAGTTCCTAAAATCATAGTCACTATAGCTATAATTATATGATGTTGCATCTGTTTCCAATTAGACAATCGATATCGGACAGCACCTAATATTAAGAGAAATTGTGTAATTGATAAAAGCGGAAAAGCATTATCATGAAATAATCCGCTCCTAAACCCCATAATCAAATAAATGACATTACAGAAAGTAAAACTAACCATTACAAATTTAAAGCACTCTGTTATGTTTCGCAGATTCCTCATAACAAGAATAATCATAGAAAATGAAACGATAACTTCTATTGCTTTATATCCTGCTATAGTAATAAACTGGAATCCAGCCCAAACAACACTAATAGCCGCAAACAAATAATAGTAAAAAAAAGTATTACACATACGAATTTCTCTTTTTATTTTTGTTTGCTGAAACAAAACAATCCCCAACATAATGATAGTGGCTAAAATGGCAATGAAATTATTTGCATCCACACTGGCATAGGCATCCATAGCACGAGCCCTATTAAACAAGGTCTTTCGCAAGATCGTAACTATGATCAGAAACAGATACAATTTCTGCCCTCTCAATGGTCTTAATTCATCTTTTATATATTTCCACATATCACCTATGCTTTCCTATCCATATTATAGTTCTGTTGACCATCTTAGTGAAATAAGTTCGTTGACAAAAATCTTGTCCTCTTCCTTTCATCGCCACCTCAAAAATGTCATTCCATGTCAATAACCCGTTCTGCATACAATATTCCAAATAGCATCTCATATCACTATGACATTTTTCCATATCCGTAGAAATACCACCTGACTCCATCAAAGATATATAGTAAGGGATAATTTCTACAGTACATTGATGCTCCACCACAGCCTTTATCCAAAAGACCCAATCAGCAGAAACCTTATAACATTCATCATACAGCCCACATTTATCAAATAAAGAACGGCGAATAAAAGTTGATTGATGAGGTAATGTAGAACTTAAAAAGAACTGTATATTTAATTCGTTGATTTTTAGAAAAGGCGCTTTACTAACTTTATTCGTTACTCTATCTTCATATTTTTGTCTTCCAATAATTAAATCACATCTTTTTTGTTCTTCAGAAAAAACTTTAGCCAGCACTCGGTCATCTACTAAATAATCTCCAGAATTAAGAAATAAAATATATTCCCCTTTTGAAATTCTTATACCTTTATTCATTGCATCATAAATACCTTTATCAGGCTCACTTAACCAAAAAGTTATTTCATTTGAATATTGCTGAATGACACTCACACTACCATCAGTTGAGGCACCGTCTATTACCAAATATTCTATTCCCGGATATTTCTGTTGTACAACGCTTTGGATAGTACGCTCCAACCCTATTCGATTATTATAATTTACCGTTATTATTGTAAGTAACATCGTAATATCAATCTATTATTACACGCCTCCCTTTACCTCGACATTTTTGTATAAAATGAAACAATGACAAATACATCTTGTATAAAGTCTCTTGTCCAATAAATAACACACTTTTTTTAGGAGCATACGACTTAACCCACGGATACTCACTTAAAAGAGAATTTATCTCTTGATAATATTCATGTCTATAATCGACTTCCGGAAATAACATTGTCCCAACATAATCCAAAAAACGATGTATAATCACTTTTCTTTCTAAATCTGGAACCTGTTGTAATATCAGCCTACCAAGTTCATCATTAAATGCCTTTATATAAGAAAATCCCCAAACTTTAGTATGCATTACAGAATCAACATTCATCATATAGCTATAAAAAGCACTTTCAATGCTAACCATTCGTTTGACTTTACCCATTAACTTGAGATTAAACAGTAAGTCTTCACCAATTTTAAAACGAGGACTGATGTCAAAGCAATCGTCATTTATTATTTTTTTCCTATAAATCGAGCTATGGATAAAAGGAAGTAATTTACCTTCTAACATCAAATTATAAGCATGTTCTATGTCTCGTATTTCACCAATATAATGATTATGATATAATATTCGCGTTGAACCATTGACATAATACCCACCTGCTTTGATAATGTCATACCCTTTCTCCAACCATGCCCATATCTCAGAATTCTGACAGATTGTATCATCTGCATCAACAAAACAGACATATTCCCCTTTGGCCATACGCCATCCATCCCGCCGAGCAGCATTCACACCTTCGTTTTCCTTATTAAATAATCGTATCTCATGACGTTCCTGCCCCAGTCGTTCAATCACTTGCCACGTGTTGTCTAGACTTCCATCATTCACCACAATAATTTCATAAGAAACTGTAGGGTGGATACTTTTTACACAGCTTTGTATGTAAGACTGTGCATTATAACAAGGAATAATAAATGAGACTTTTATATCCCCCATAATGATTATTTTTTGATGATGCCTAAACGTCGTAATAAAGCTAAAAAGCCTCTATCAAACCAATAATTTATATTATAAGGAAAAGGTGGTATGTGCCTCAATTCAAATGAAGCCACATCAAAATTCATTTTCGCCAAAACAGCCAAATTTCCTTTCTTTACTCCTCTACCAAACAACATTCCGGCTTCTCTTAATGTACGCAAGTTTCTCAATTCAAATATGTTTGGATGATATTTCATGCAATAAGTACCATATGTCTCAAATTCCGAAAAAGCCTGTTCATCCACTCCACTAGTCGCATAAATGATCTTATCAAACCAATAATTGCCTTGAATATCTAAATCGTCTATATTAGCTATCAAACCCTTCATCACTCCTACATCAATAGGCATATGTTCGGCAATGAATGAGGATTCGCACAGTTTTCCAAATCCAAATAAGTTCTGCAATGTTTCAAAATATGGTTTATGATTCTCTTCCTTTACTGTAAAATAATATTTTCCATTTTCCCAGAAAGACATGTAGTGCAAGGGAAATGTATCCGAATCCCATATCAAATATTGATTTTGGGCATAAGAGGTCAACGCAAATCCCATTTTAAGGAACTGTTGTAAATACCATCCTGCATATATTGTACACTCAAAGTGTGATTTTAAAGTTTGGTATATATGAGAGAATGAAAGCCCTTCCAGCATATTGTCTTCATCTACAAACACAGCATGGTATTTCTGCAACCATCTATCCGAGAAAAAAATCTTATTTGTCCGGTTACTCAACAAATAAACAGTATCCATATCTTTTTGAAGATATTGCCGAATATATCTAACATTCTTCTTCGCTATTTGATAGTCTTTGGAAGCAAGGCAAATAACTACATCCATATTAATATAAATTTATAAAGACTGATATAACTGAACATATTTTTGAACCGTATTTTCCTGATTATACTGACGGGTAAAACAAATACATTTTTCCTCCACCCCTTCAAAATGAAAATTCAGTATTGCATTTTTCAATGCATCATAATTTGCGCGCTCTACTACTACACCACTATCCGGATCTACAGTTTCTTTAGTGCCATCAGTATCGAAAGCTATCACTGGAGTGCCACACGCTTGACACTCTAGATTCACTGTAGGAAAGTTATCAGCCAAAGTAGGATTCACAAAAAGGTCTGCTGCCGAATAAAATTGTACCAGTTCATCACGGTCAATACGTGGAAAAGCCAATACACGATCGTGTCCTTCATATTTCTCCACGTCACGCTGTATACAACCTATCATGACCATAAAGAACCTTTCAGGAAGTTCATCAACCAAACGATGTAAATAATCCCTCCCCTTCAATCTCCAAATAGGATTACCAATACATAACAACATCTTAGCTTCCGATGGAATGCCGTATTTACTACGAACTTTATTTGCGGTAGGATGAAATAAGTCAAGATTAATACCATTATTTATCACTTCACATCGTTTATCTTTCAAATAAGATTGTGCTACCATACCAGCCATCCACTTTGATGGCGTAGCTATAACAAGATTTTCAATCCGCCCTATAGTGTGCTTACGATAGCGATGTACCACACTCACCAAATTCATAATAGGCTTGGCCGGATAAAGGAACTTATGCTCGATATTACAATATCTACAGTGTGTTTTCCATTGATTACACTCACAATAAGCCGGATATGGGCACATTCCTGTTAAAACACGTGCATCATGAAACGTCCAAACGACTTTAATATTATGTTTGTTCACATAATCACAAAACAGACCAATATGTAGAAAACAATCATTCACCACATGGCAATGTATAATATTGGGCTTTATCTCATCCAGCCGTTTCAGAAACTTGCGAGTGGTATTCCACGAAAAGAAATCTTGCAGTCCGAAACGGTCGAACATACGGGAATGTATTCCACAGGATACCGAATTACCTACTTGTATATCGTCGGGCTGCACCTGTCTATGCGTATACTTAACAGCAAAGAATGCATCACCGCCTATACTACGCGCCCATTTTCGCGTAGCAGAAAACCAACAACCTATTAAATCATTGGGATTATAAGATGAATGTATATATACAATATTCATGTATTATTTCATATTAATATATCTTTCACACTTTTGCAAAATAGACGCTTCTGTTATTGAAGAAGCCAACCAATAGGGTTTATATTCATATAATCCTATTTTATCCAAGGTTCGTTTTGCAATATATTTTATTAATTTTACACCTCTAAATTTATGCTTCTTTTTAATAGGTACAGGCATACTATTGTTGAAATAATCCCATTGTTTTTGGAAAATATGTGTTGCCATCTCTTTTATCCATGGAGAGCGACCTGCATAATGAATAATAGCAGGATGCAAGAGGGCTTCACGTACTTGTGCAGGATCGTTTTCAATGAAATACTCATGAATGAAATGTCCATTGATAAGCCCATAACGTAACGGTAATATAATCTTACTATCTTGACACACATAATTAATTGCATCTTGGTCTGGAAATTTAATCCTATCATTATTTTCACGAGCATAACGCAATATCGCTTCTGTTACTTTATACTTGCGCCAATAATCAAGATTTATCATTAAAACCCCTGCACATAAATATTGTTTTTCTTTAGAATAATTACAACGTTTGTATGGCTCGTCGAGATATGTGGTAGTATCTAAAACTCCAGCAACTGAAAAGTCATCAACTAATGAGAATATTTCCGCAATGTCATCCGCTACTATAACATCAGCATCAAGATAAAGGGCTTGTTTTATTTTTTCAGGAAGTGCATCTGCTGCAAAAATTCTATACCAAGAATATTTGCTCCATGTAGCCTTTAGCGTTTGCAACGGAGTATCGTCAACAATATATATTTGCAGCGAAGCTTGGCTACCAAGAGGCGCTTTGAGTAAAGTTTCGCTTTCTTTTGATATAAAATCGGTCAACACATGAATTGATATTGAATGAGTTTTATTATTTTCAATAATACTACGGATGGTAACTGCTACATAAGGAACGTATGCATCGTTTATACAAAAAATAAAATCCATAAGCTAAAATTAAATTTGTTTTATCTTTAATAAAAGGTTTTGCCACTGAGGGAGAACTGATTCCATTGTGAACCGCTTTGATATCTCAAAAGACTTTCTCCCCATATTTTGTCGTAGCTCACCATCCTTCATTAAGTTGATGAGTTTATGTACAAAATCATCAAGGTCATTTTGCTCTACCAAGTATCCATTTTGACCATTTGTAACAATTTCGCTAGGACCCGTTTTACAATTAAAAGCCACTATCGGCAAACTCATAGCCGTAGCTTCCAGTAATACCATAGGAAAACCTTCAAAGCGGGATGAAAGAACATAAATAGAGGCTTCCCTATATTTTGTAATAATGTCCTTTGTTGCCGGTAGTAAACTTACACGCTGTAAATTTAAGCTTTCTTTGATTCCATGCAAACCTGCTTCATCACTCCCATCATCACCAATGATGTCAAGTGACCAATCAGAAATCTGCGACTCCACCTTTGCCCATATTTTAAGTAGCATATCAAAACCTTTTTGTGGCATAAAACGTCCCACGGCTAATACCTTATTATTATTATGTGGCGTAAATTCAAAAATATTTAAAGACAATGGATTATAAATCTGAGTTATAAACTCCGGTTTGAAATTGGTATTTTCAAGATACATTTGACGATCATCTTTAGTAAGTACAACCAACTGTGACGAATACTTATGCATTAGTTGCATCACATTCTTCATCCGAGTATCATTCTGCATACAAGTAAAATTAAAATGATCCCACGAAATAAGCTTGATCCCCAATTTACAACAAGCCTCTGCCGATATTTCAGCCATCAACGTACCAACATCTATAACAACGTCTATCTTCTGTTGGCGCAGTATCTTCTGATAACGATATTGCACATACCCAGGTATATGACGCATTTTATGTTCCATTTCATTGCGAATTATACGAAAAAGTTTTATTTTTTTATTAAGAGGAAAGTATGGCTCCTTTTTACCAAACTCAGATACAAAAGTTATATTATAGCCACACGTAGCCAATTGATTGGCAATAATTGTACTTACTCGCTCAGTCCCCCCGCTACTAGATAAAGCACAAATAGTAAAACACACATTTGGTTTCAACATAAATTATTTATTTGTATTGCAAATTAACCATGCCTTAGAACTCTCAATGAATGACTGTATGCGACAATCAACTTCACTGTAATCGATATGCAAACAATGTATATTCTGACTTGTAGGAGTAAATCTATCCATAAGTCCTAACATACTAAGGAAGTCTGTCATACGGCTAGAATTTTGATGTCCTTCGAGTGGAAAAGTATAAAAATCCTTATGAAATATCACAGCGAAAGCTGTGGCATGAAACGAAGAAGCTACTATACATTCAGAATCTTTTATATACTCTATAAATTCTAAAGGTCCAGCATTGTTTATGTTCTCATCAGCATAAGGGATCTTTATTTCGTCATTTATGCTAACTATGCGCAACCTTTTTTCTTTAGCTATTTTCAACACCACCTCTTTTAATTGTGGATTATCATTATGGAAATCATAAAGTAACAAATATTTGCCCTTATGCTCTGTCCGGCACAAGGTCTCCCACTGTTTAGCATTAAGCAAGAATACAGGATCACAAACATTTGTTGCCTTAAACCCCAATGAGGCTGCCAAGTTGACTCCTGACTTCTCACGAATAGCCAATGCCTTAAAATTTGCAAGATTGGACTTTATAAAATCTAAATGCTTTGCATCAATACTAACAACCCCAAAACTTGCAGCATAAGATATACATTTATTCGGATTTTTTTCAAACCCACAATAATAAACAGGATCTATTCCATTACCATAATGCGGATTCCATATCTGGTCACTGCCAGCAATATATAGATCGGCCGACAATGGATGTATATTGAAATCGCTAATAGATACATATAGTTGAGGTGTTATTTTCAAATAGTCTTCTTGGAAAGTATCAAAAGCTTTTTTTCTACCCAAAAACTTATATCCATTACGATATCTAAGTTTACACCAAAATGGTGTAAACATTGGCAACAATCGAGCAAGCGTGCCAAACACTCCATTTTTTTCTAATTGAAATGTATATTTTGACACCTTGTAATATGGCAAATAGTCTATAATGGCAACATTATGCCCCTGCATTTCAAGAAAATGCATAAGTGCATAAGCCTGTAAAGAGGCACCATAATTATAAACATTATGACATGTGATTATATTTATCTTCATTTTACCACTTTAATATTGTTAATATTCGATGAAAAATTTCTTGTAATGCAACAAATGGATGTTTAAAACGATGTTTTTGACGTTGTCGCCAAACATACAACTTTAAAGTTTTATTACAATATTCGATACTTATAGAGGGATCACGAAGAAATGTCATCACCATATCATAAAGGGGCGTCTTAATAGGCGACTCTTTCATCTGACCTTCACAAACAACTGTTAGCGAATGCTCTGTTAGTTCACAGTTGAGTGCATGTAGGATCTTATCCCCCTTCTCAGTAAATGTCAGTACACCATTTACCCCCTTGTCATCTCCTTCATATGTTTTACCCCATAAATCGCCGATACGAATATCAGCAGCTGATCTATAACACTTAAAATGACACATTTCATAACAAGCTTTTCCCAAGCAATAATCTCCAAGAAAAAGATTGTAAAAAGAGTCACCTTGTGACCATCTTGACGATAAAAAGCTCTTCTTTTCTTTGATTAACATTTGATAACTACCATGTCGTTCAGTTGGTTCGCCATATTTTTCACCATCTAACATGAGATTCCAAGAATCATGCCATCCATTTGCTTTGTGACGCCATGCAACGTAAGTCAGTTTTCCAAGTTTCATTTCAGATGAAGTTATATATTTTTGCCACATCAGCATTGATGGAACCCCATGACAAAAGAAATCCATCAATACAAAATTTTCTTCAATCTTAAATTTCCGGATATATCTTCGAAAAGATGCAATTTGACAAGGAGTACCTGTAATGAGGTATTTTTCCTTACGGTTTACTTCCCTAAAGCCATCTACTGTATAACTTTGAATGTATTTAGAACCAATGCTTTGGACAAGCTCTTCAATAGATATAGCAACAAAATGCTCTGCCCGTGCTTTCTCTACATTATATCGTACACCACAAACCTTATACTCTTTTCCCAACAAATACCTACCTAGTTCAAAACCAATACCACCTGAGGAACATTTTCTACGTACAGCCATATCTTTACTCCAAGCAGCATACCCTTTGATATTTTCGAGTTCTACCTGTATATCATCATGAATATAAGCACACACCTCAGTACATAGACCACAGTCTGTACACTTATCAGACTTCACAATATGAGGCTCATAAAAGCCATCATTATTATGCTCAATATTTATAATCTTTCGACTACAAACTATTGCACATAAACCACAGCCATAACAGTCGTTAATATGAGAAATATTCATTTTTCAATTATAAGGATTAAGAAAACGATCTTTTACGATTTCTATCAAACAATGACTCCCCAAGCGCATATCGTGTACATTGCCGATAAACCAGATATTCATTCCACATGGCTAACATAGAACCTCTAATTTATCTATCAAACAACGTAAAGCAAGATAGCTGATGTTATGCTGATCCACTTGGAAACCATTTGAGAAAACTAAAGTTACATGAACGATAGTCGTGGCAGAAGCTTCCACCTCGGATGTAACCGATGCCACGGATTCGCACAAAAGGTCACAGTCAACAATTGAACAGGAAGAACCACACCAGCACGATAGTGCTTATACCAACGCTCGAAATAAGAATAAATAATGTCATTCATCTGACGATTGAGTGCTTACGGAGTCCTTCTCCATTGTTATGCACTGCTGGGGACATATCTGCACACAGGCTCTACAACCGCAACATTGCTTTTTATCTTCTATATCTATCATATTTTATTTCTTTGCCCAGAAAAATAGTCTATAAGCCCAATAAGCCACTACAAAATTAATGATAGCCCATATTGTTACGCTCTCTAAGCAAATATACTTCAGCAATGTCCAAGTTAATCGAATATGTATGAGGTAATAGAAATAAGAAATCGTACCTAGTAGCAACATCAAACTTCCGGTTCCCTGTGATTTTATCACATAATATCTATTCAGAATAAAAGTTATGACAATGCAGCATATAGCAAACATATAGCTGCGCATCATTATAACACCTTGAGGTATCCATGTTAAAACCACCAACCCCAACAGCAAAATAGCATATTTTTTATTAATTTCCTTACTACAAACAAAATTCCCCAGCCAAAAGGCCCATGGCAAGCGATAGTAATGAGCATGAGACTCTCCAAATAAAGGTATAGCTATCATACTATAGAGAATCATGAATACAAGAAGGATATATGTATGCTCCATTCTTATTTTCTTGGCCACATAAGCAGATAACCAAAAGATGATGTAGAAGAAAGAGATACAGTATACAAACCAATCGAAACAACCTAGTGTATGCAGCAATATATTCCATGACTGCGTCACATCAAAATGATGAAGATAATATATATCTAAAGGCAGTTTTAAAGTAATAAGTTCTTCAATCGACTTACTTGGAAGTAGAAAATACATCAGTGTACATGTCATACACACCAATAATAACGGTTTATATACTTTCCAGACACGAGTCTTAAAGTATGCCCCAAATGCTAATTGTTTTTTGTTATAGGACATAGTTACCCCATAACCCGACAAAAACACAAACAATGCTAATGCTACATGCGAAGCATGATTGCCTACTATCATAGGATAAGTCCAAGGGGCATGATTCACAAAATTAAGAGTAAAATGATGAGACATCAGTATCAATATACACGACACTCCTTTTATCACGGTTGTCAATCCTCTATCAAGAGAGAAAGAAAAGGGCAAAGGGATTTTCCTCTTTTTAAAGCTACTCAAAGTCAACAATATCACCAACAGTGTCAACAGCATATAGTCTATGTCAGATAAAGTAATTTGCATAATATCTCATTTTTTTATCTCAAATGTTTATATAATAGATACAGTCCCCAAAAATGGTATTTCATGCTAAGAAAGAAAAGCAATCTCCATGACCTCAATCTATGGCGAGCGTCATATACACGCAGTACTTCACGGCAATATTCTGTAGAGATAATCTCACTTATCATTTTTCGTTTCATACTAAAAGATGACTTCAAATGACATATATTAATAAATGAATCTATCAAATTCCCTGAAAAATATCCCATTAAATGCATAGTATCTTCTTTAGCATAACCACATGCCAGCATTCTGTCTTTCAAATACAAACAATATGAATGTGCTTTCATAGCTCTGTCGATCCGGGGAACTTTAGATAGGCTACCCTGAACGAAGCGATAATTGTAGAAAGAATCGGACGAAAAACCAATACGAGAGACGCACTGCAATAGTTCGAACATAAAAAGAAAGTCTTCACTAAGGTACTCTCGCTCACTGAAAAAGCGCAAAGCATGCTGTTTGAATACTTTCATTCTATAAATTCCTCCACACGCACTACCTTCGAATCTCAAGTTTTTTTCTGAAAACAACGGAAACTGTTCGAACAACATAGTAGACATTTTTCTTATGATTTCTTTGTCAGTCACCATTCTCACATAGCCCAGTCTCTCTTTTTGAGGATTAATGGGATTATTATCGCTAAAAAAAGTAAAATCAAACTGGATGAAGTCTAAGTTATTGTTCAGTACTTGTGGAATTAGGGACGAGTAAGTATCCACATCAATACAATCATCGCTATCAATAAAGGTCACTAATTCGCCAGACACCATGTCAAGACCACTGTTTCGAGCCATACCCGAACCTTGATTTTTCTTATGTATCACTCTCACCCGATTATCTTCCGATGCGTATCTATCGCATATCATTGATGAAGAGTCCGTAGACCCATCATCAACTAAAATTACCTCAAGGTTTTGATATGACTGATTCAATACAGAAAGAATACACTCATCAAGATAGCGCTCTACGTTGTAAACAGGTATAACTACTGATAATAACGGATTATTATTGAAGTCTATATTCATAACTGATTAATATTTATTTTTCAAGATTTGCAACAACTCATTCATCTCTTTCAACTTCATGAAATAGCTACTAGCAACATAATATAGACCTCCTAAAACTACTGATAAAGAAAAGCTAAGTGCCACATTCGTAAATAACGATTGCACTGTATAAGCCAGTCCTCCCATAAGCAGACAATTTAAGAATATGGGGCACAAATCATGTAACTGCTCTTTGAATCCAACACTTATTAACTTCCCTGTATAGTAAGTATTGATAAACAAAGACAAAAAAGACATGATAAGCATACCATAACACATGGCCAAAACACCAAATGGCACAGTAACACATAGTATTATCACCCCTATTATTTTTTTTATAACTTCCACCCGGAGAAACAAGTCGCTTCGACCTTTTATTTGCAAAAGATTCATATTAATAGAATGAATAGGATACCACATCATAGCCAAACACACCACCTGCATGTAGGGAACTGCAGGCATCCATTTTTCTGTCAATACAAATTTCACAAACGATTCTGCCGTAGCAGCTAAGCCCACCATCAATGGAAAAACAATGAAAGCCGAAAGCCTAAGCATCTTTCGATAATTTACAGCCAACTTTATGTCATCATCTTGAATCTTTGAGAGAACTGGAAAAGAGACACCACTTAGAATACTTGTTAGGTTGGACGAAGGAAAAGCAGCTGTACTCTGTGCCCTATTGAATAACCCCAATTGCGTGGCAGAGAAAAATTTTCCGATAACAATTGTCTGCATATTATCATACAATACTATCAACAAACGAGAGGCTAACAGGCGAGAACTGAAACCAAATAATTCTTTAAAGGATTGTATAGAGAAGTGTGTGTTAGGATACCACCTTACACACCATATTCCTCCTCCGATTCCTATAATAGTACCTACAATATTCTGAACCACCAAAGACCATACTCCACACCCCATATAGGCTGCACTTACTCCTACAATACCCGAAATAACACAAGACACAATGGCTATCTGCGCATGCGTTTTAAAATCTATTTTTATAGTAAGAAGTGCTCCTTGAATAACTCCAAATGAACCAATAATCAAAACAATATTAGACCATCGGACAAGTGGTATCAATTCTGGCATATCATAAAAATCAGCTATCCAAGGTGCACTGATAAAAAGAAGAAAATAAACTAAACATGTCACTACAAAATTATAATAAAACACAGTTGCCAAGTCTTTCTCTGTTCTATTCTGTTTCCTTATCAACGCATCTGTCAGTCCACCATCAGTAAATATACACACAATAGCTGTAAATACTCCAATCATCGCTAACATTCCATAATCATTGGGAGATAGCAATCTTGCTAGTATAATACCAATGAAGAAACTAATTCCCTTCTGAGAAAAATTACGAATGGTATTCCACACAAGACCATTTATGGTCTGTTTCTTTAATGATTCTGTCATTCAAAATGTAATAAAAAAGTATTTTTCTTTTCGTATATCTGTAAACGTCCAATTTGCACGTTAGTTATTTGAAATACCTTTATTCTCGGTACGTTTGCAAGCACGAGACAGTTGAGGGACATTAAATTTAGATTTAATTGGTTTTGCCCAATATGGTGGGAATCAGATTCTCAAAATCTGTATATCCTTCCATAAAAGCTGTTAAATAGCTTTTCAAAAATTGAGATCGAAACAATTATACTTACTTTAGGCATAATGTAAGCACTCATTATCTAGCTATAATGCCCATAAAGGCACTGTAGCCCACATTGAGTTGTATTTTTGATTAATAATTAATATTTTGCAATATTCATGGACAGAAGTGCCATATAATCCATATCATCGGATACTATTTTATCTGAAATCGTTTACAAAAATAGCGTTTAAAATTCAACAGTTGCAATTTACCTTTACTTTATCCTCATACCCGTGACGTCAGATTGCATTCGCAACTGACTGAATTATCCCTATTAACTTTTCTATCCACCTGTCAAAACGAGGGCACTTTTCCCTCATCGTTTCAATATCCAGTTCATCAAGTACCAGTCCGCTATCGGCTACCTTGTTATAATTAAAAATGTGTAGTAATCTTTTTGAAGGCGCAGTTTCCGCCCCTCCGTTTATATCTTCGACGTTTGCATAAGAATCTATGATTTTCTGAATTTGCTCCAGTTGGTCATTGTCGTCAAGCAGTAGATTGAACCCATCCATAGAAACAAACAATAAAGTTTCAAACTCATACTTCTGTATGTAAGGCATCAGCCTTTCATATCCAAGATCCAACTTGATTCCTTCCTCGATGGCATCTATATTCCTGCACTCAAAACTATAGTTAGGAAAATCATTGGGTAATCTAAAGAAATCCAAGAAAGTAGTTATCCATACATTACCTTGCTGGGCGGCAACCCGTTCTACCTCATTCTTCAAATAAGTATAGTTCACATTTCCCCCTTTCCTGTTCAGCTTACGATTAGTGGTAATCTTTTGGGCATTCATGCTCCACTGGGAAGTCCCAACATACTTATAAAGATAGGGGATAATCATCTTATTAATGAAAGCAACCTCACAATCACCCTCTACGATAAAAACCAGTCTGTTTCCTTTTTCCATAGTGCCAATCCGCTTTAGAAAGGCTGTCCGCCAACAAGATTTTTCTCCCACAACTCGCCCATACTATAATCCTTCAGCCACTCCTCCAAATCCTTTCCGTCCAGACGGCAGAATACTGTTTCGTTTCCTTTTCTATCAGCAACGATAATATCTTCCGGTGCGAAATTATCCACCAAATTCACGGACTGCGTCGATACGATGATTTGAGAACTTGAAGATACTTTCTTCAACATGGCGCAGAGTTTGTTAATGGCTAAGGGATGCAACCCCAGTTCCGGTTCGTCTATCAAAATGGTTTGAGGCGGTTCAGGCTGCATCAGTAACGTAGCCAGACAGATGAAACGCAAAGAACCATCAGACAACTGATAAGCATTGAATGTCATATCCGGCACATCTTTCTGTTTCCATTCAAGACGAATCGTATTCGGGTTCAGCCGGTTGGGTTCAAGCACGAACGAGTCGAAGAACGGAGAAACCGACGCCACCATCTTCTCTATTCGCAAATAATGTTTTGGATATTTCAGTTTCAGCAAATATAAATAGGGAGCAATGTTCGCTCCGTCACGTTTGAGACGCACATTGTCGTGCAAAGACGCAAAATCTTTCATGGGTGACTTATCTCCCGTATCATGAAAATGATAAATTTCAAACTGTTCCAACAAAGGTCCTACATACCACGCCTGTCCATAGCGATCTTGCTTGATAGACGCCTCTTCCTTATTTTTGTCACAGGTCTGGATATGCCAGGTAGTTCCACTTAAAAAAGCCGTTTTCGCCTCTTTCACAAACAATCGGTCCTGTGATTCCTCCAATACGACGATATATCTATTTTTACTGTAGTCATGCGTAAACAACAAGTCCAAAGTGATCTGCTCCGTATGCTTCTTACCATTGTAAAGCAGACAGTTGGCTCCTCCCTTTCGCAATACATGATTTTGCAATTGTTGCTCATAGATATCACGTATTAGTTCAAAGGCAGAAATAAAATTAGTCTTACCTATACCATTTCCACCTATCAAGATGTTGATGGAACTTAACTCCACCTCTTGTGCCTTGATGGACTTATAGCCTTCTATCGTTATAGCATCAATCATAATCTAACTTACATTTACACGCAAAGATAGCACATTTTCTCAAACAGTGATACTTTTTAGCTATTTACTCTTCCTTCATTTTATGTTCTCCATACCCATAGCCGTAACCATAACGCTTACCATAGCCATAATACTTGCCATATTTACCATAACCATAGTAATAACCATATTTTTTCTTCTGAAGATCAAGACCATTGATTACAGTACAAAGGTTCGGGAGTTTATTAGCAGACGCCAATTCATTTACCAAAGTAAACTCGGCTTTCCGTGTATAGTCCGCACGGCAGACATATACAGACAAGTCAGCTACACGACCTATTAATAAAGTATCTGTTACCATACCAACGGGAGCGGTATCTAAAATCACATAATCAAATTCTTTTCTCAATATAGCAACCGCTTTCTCCAGTCCGTCACGTGCAAGTAGCTCGGTCGGATTAGGCGGTACTGTTCCACCGGGAATAATATACAGGCTCTTACTTATATCCGAAGGCTGGACAAAATCCATTAGATTCTTTTCAGGATCAGAAAGATATTGAGTAATTCCCTGCTCCTTTCGAGATATATTAAAGACCTTATTCAAACCAGGTTTACGGATATCAAGCCCAACAATCACCACTTTCTTTCCCAATAAAGATAGACTGATAGCAAGATTGGCAGAAATGAATGATTTACCTTCACCACTGATTGTTGAAGTTACCAAAATCACTTTTTGCTCTTTCTCAAGCATGAACTGAAGATTGGTACGGATATTACGGAAAGTCTCACTCATTAATGTGTTTTGATTCTCAAATACAGCTATAGAACCGGTTTTATCTGTCGTCAATGGCACATCACCCACAATGGGTAGACGAGTCAATTTCTCAATATCGCCACGACCTTCTATTTTAAGTTTGGTCAAGCCAATCAAGAAAATGATACCAACGGGCAGACCTACTCCAACCACCAAAGCAATCATATAAATCATTTTAGGTTTAGGAGAAAGGGGACCACCTGAAGCTACCGGTTCATCAATAATCTTTGCATTATTCGCAGTAGCAGCCAAAGTAATGGCATTCTCTTCACGCTTTTGTAAAAGCATCAGATAAAGCCCTGCTTTGATTTCCTGCTGACGTGCAATACTTACATACTGGCGTTCTTGTCCCGGAGCATCACTGATACGGCGGGAAAAGCGGCCGGCTTCACGGTCCAAATCAGCTTTCATAATCAGCAATCCCTGTAATGTACCATTAATAGCAGCTTGTACATTTGCCTTCATAGCACGAATGCTCGTATCCAAATTTACAATCATCGGATTACTTTCCGTAGAAGTACGAAGCAAACGTTTGCGCTCAGTCACCAACTCATTATAACGTTCTATCTGAGTGGTCAATCCATTATCCTCCAAACCGATATTACCAGGTAATACCTCATACTCATTTGAGGGATTATTTATGTATTTGGTTAGGTCACGGACCAAATTTATCTGAGTACCGTTTTCCACACGTTTTTTCTCATATTCCGCATTTCCCGATACAGCCAGTTGAGCATCGCTGCTAATATCCGTCAATCCTGCATTTCTTTTAAACGCTTCCAGTTTGTCCTCTGTACTTCCCAGTTCTTCATCAATAATCTTGATACGTTCATTGATAAACTCCCTGGTCTTTTCCGCCACTTCATTCTTGTCATTGTTCGTATTCCGGTTATACATCTCCATCAATTTGTTAATGAAGTCCTGAGCACGCTGTATATTCGTATTCATTAATGAGACTACAGCTACAGAAGTTGCCTTAGAAGTCGGAGCTATATTTAATGCCCCCTGATATCCCTTTGCCACTCCGAATGGTTGACTGACTACCGCACTGATATGCCGTTCCCCCTTCTGCCCCTCTATTTTACCATTTGTCAATGAGTCTTTCAACGCAAACCCAAACGTCCCCACATCCGTAGGTAACACGGCAGGCAGTTTATCGAAACGCTGGTTATACTCATTCAAACCAACTTTTAGATTTACATCCAAACCGCCTTCAGGAGAAATTTTCATGTCAATCAAAGCCGCGCCTGGCAGTTTGTCCGCTTCTTGAGCTGTCAGGTTTACTATAACCGGAGACGTCTTATACATCTCTTTTTTCGGAAATTCATCCTCGTCATTATAAGTAATATAAAGCTCCAGATTATTAACGACTTCTTTCAATATCGTTTTTGAGCGTAAGACTTCTATTTCATTATCAATACTCTGTGTAGAAGTAATTACTCCTCCTATTCCCAAATTTTCCAAATCGGTAGAACCGCCACTCTTCTTATCATCCTTAATCATGATGGAAGCGGAAACTTGATAAACGGGAGTCTGAAAATGTAAATACACCCAGGCTACAATCAAACATACCATAATAGAAGCGACAAACCAAGGCCAGTGGATAATATATCGAAAAAGAAGTTCCCGATAGTCCACCTTCTCTTCATCCTGTTCACTCATATTATTGTCGTACGAATTTTCTTTCATTATTGGTCGCTTATTTTATTGATTTATCTTAATATACTTATCAGCAGGTTAGTTATAGAGAGCAAAATAGAAACACCGGAAAACCAGAGTCCGGTAGTGGTCCCAATGTCCGAGTTTTTAGCCTTAGCCTTGTTGGGAGTCACATAAATAATGTCATTCTGTTGCAACTGATAATAAGGAGAGAATACAGTTTCAGCCTTGTTCAGGTCAAAAGTTATAATCTCCTGTTTGTTATCTTGACCCGTCCGAATCAATCGCACGTTATCCCGTCTGCCATAAAGCGTCAGGTCACCCGCCATGGCCAATGCTTCCAACAAATTTATTTTTTCATTGGAAACTATAAAACTCCCCGGTCCATTTACTTCCCCTAATACTGATATGCGATAATTAACGATACGCACAGTGACAAGCGGAACTTCCTTCAAATAAACCTTTAGCCGGTCAATAATCTGATTCTCTATTTCTGTTTTCGTAAGTCCGCCTACATGAATTTCTCCTAACATTGGGAAATTGATATTCCCTTGATTATCTACCAAGTATTGCTGTGGAGCAGAATCAGCGTTTGGATTCACTAAATTAAAAGACGCCGCCAACTTCGGAGTGGAACATGATACAACAATTGACAATAAATCCTTGGGAACAACCTTCACTCCTATCTGTCGGACCTTTTGTTCCATATGATTCACCAAATTCGTATCCTGCAAATAAGGCACTTGTCTAGACGATCTACATGAAACAAACAAAAAAGTCAGTAACAAACAAAAAGTCAATCCAGTCAGTCTTCTCATAATCACTTCTATTTTCAAATTTCAACCTTTTATTTTTAATAAGCCTCTTTATCACCACGAAGCACGTTGTACACAGTTTTATACATGATATATAAATCCAAAAGAAATGTCCAATGCTCAATATACCAGATGTCACGTTGCACACGCCCTTCCATCTGCCAGAGTTCTTTCGTTTCGCCACGATACCCCGTCACTTGTGCCCAACCCGTGATACCCGGTTTAACGAAATGACGTACCATATACTTATTTATCAAATGGGAATATTCTTCCGTATGCTTCAACATATGCGGACGGGGACCTACCAAAGACATATCCCCCTTCAATACATTTATAAATTGAGGAAGCTCGTCAATATTCGTTTTACGAATCAGATCACCAATACGTGTTTTACGAGGATCGCATTCCGTAGCCTGAAGCGTATCACTTTGAGCGTTCACCCGCATCGAACGGAACTTATAGCACCAGAATTCACGGCCATCTTCACCGCTTCGTTTCTGCTTGAAAAATACAGGTCCCGGAGAACTGATCTTTATGGCCAAACCTACAATGATATATATAATCGGAAAAAAAGTACAGAGGAACAATAGAGAGCAAACAATGTCAAAGCCACGTTTCACGATACGATTTTCCAAAAGTTCAAGCGGCTCACGACGGATAGTAAGAACTGGAACATTTCCCAACATCTCAAAATACATTCTGCGTTTCAGATAGTTCCGAACAGTGGGAACACTAAAGAAACGAACCAGATGATTCTCGCAATAATTAATCAAAGGTATGATTTCCTCACTACGCGCTGAAGGAAGACTGCAATAAAGTTGGTCTACTTTTCCTACATTACATGTCAGATACTCAAGCGCTTCCTTTGGCTTTCCTAAATAAAGGACATTATCAGGATAACGGCTGGATGGAGCATCTTCAAAATATCCCTCTACCCGGTAACCGGACGTCGGATCGTCCGTCATGCAATGATAAAGTTCCTGCATATTCTCATGACTACCTACCAACACTACCTTACGGACATTTTCACCACTCTTACGGTAAAGTTCCAGAATATAACGGAACGTCAGCCGATAGATGATGACAACTATAATAAGAACTACATAAAATGCTCCCAGCCGATGCAAACTAATACATTCGAAATGGAAAATATACGAGAGTCCCAATACCATCAGTACAAAAGGAATCATGTTCCGTACCACCCTGAGCATAATCTGTTCCGGACGAACCACCGGACGATGAAGGATCACCCCCGACCGGATATTACAAACCAGATAACACAAACTCATCAAGGCCATGCTCTGGAAAAGAGGCATGGAATACTCAAAGAGAGACCTGTGCCCCAAAAGAGAGTCAAATATCCACAACAGCAAGTTCAGTATGATGATGTCCCCTAAAAGGACAAGAGATTTTAGGACTTTATTAAAACGTTGGACTTCCTGCATATTACTATTTATACTTTTGCCGCATCTATTTCTTTTATATCATGTTTCTCCCTATACTTGATATAAAGCGCTTCGAACTCCTGGACTTTCTTATGAAATTCTTCTTTATTAAGGCTATCATAATAATAATCAAGCATTTTGATATAATAACTTATCCGTTTATCAGAGCCCCTTTTATCTCGTAATAAATGCCTGTTCCTATATGTACCTCTTTACACATAGTTCCAATCGCCAGGTTTGCACGCATACGCTGCTCATCAATAAAAAGCCCGAGGGCATAATGATACTCTACTTTTCTCATGTTTCTATTTTCTTAAATTGTTAAAATTCCATGTCATATGTTATTTTCATTCACAATCTTGCTGACATGTCAGTAAGACTAATTTCCTGCTTTCCCGAAATTCGCCCCGCGTTTTGAATATTCAAGGCGATAATCAAAAAATTAGATATGTTATGACAAACGATTTTAGAATGTCTTATTTCATGCCGCCTATCGCTCCCATCAAGGATGAGCAAGGACGGATTGTTACTCCTGCAACGCTCACTCCTTTCTGCGAAGTCTCGATAGAGCAAGTTTACGAAATGATTACCTGTAACGAGAATCTCAGGATTCTGACCGAACAGGTACGTAATGACGGAGATATACGAGCGGCAAAAGCATCACTGCTACCCTATGTGACTCCTTGCGGCACGTTCACTCGCCGCAGCAGCAAGTGTTTAGTAGCTCCTTCACATCTGGTAGTAGTAGATATAGACAATCTCGACTCCTATCAGGAAGCAGTGGAGATGCGCAGTACATTGTTCAATGACCGTCTTCTCCGCCCTGTGCTCACGTTTATCAGTCCCAGCGGAAGGGGCGTAAAAGCATTCGTCCCCTGGTATCACTCAAACATAACCGATGAAGCAGACTGCATTAGGGAAAACATGAAATGGGCAATGGCGTACTTAGTGTTATTACATGGTACAGGAAAAACTGTTCCCCTCGGAGAAAAGCCCAAAGGCGTAGATCTTTCCGGTAAGGACATTGTGAGATCCTGTTTCCTTAGCCATGACCCGGGAGCATTGTTGAGAACTACGAATGAATAATCATCAATTAAATATTATCAATTAAAATTATGACAGATTTTGAGTCTTTACGCCGTCTCACAGAGGCGGTTGAAACTGCGGGAGCAGATATTGCGCCCACGTATGCCGAATATGTACAATTGGCGTTCGCCATCGCAACGGATTGTGGTGAAGCGGGACGCGAGTTTTTTCATCGCTTGTGCCGGGTGTCCGCCAAGTACCAACGCGAACATGCCGAACGGGTATTCTCCAATGCGCTTACGACCCGCCATGGAGAGGTGCACCTGGGAACGGTATTCCATCTTGCCGAAACGGCAGGGGTGAATCTTTCCAAAGAGGACATGGCGGACAACCGGGAAAATACGAAAAATACAGAAAATACACCGCCCAAGAATCTCACACACGCACGCGTATATAATAAGGTGGATGATGACGCTCCGGACGAATCCGAGGAACTGCTGAACGGCAGCGAACCGAACCAGCCATTGCCTACTTTCCCCGATGCGGACTGGCCGAAAATATTGTTGCTTATCATGAGCTATGCCACCAGTCCTATGCAGCGGGATATCATGTTGCTCGGAGCGCTGACTGCTATGGGCGCCAGCATGGAACGATACGTAAGATGCCCTTATGCCGGCAAATACCAGTCGCCCTGCCTGCAAAGTTTCATTGTAGCTCCTTCCGCTTCGGGTAAGGGAATTCTTTCGCTTATCCGTCTGCTTGTCGAACCTATCCACGACGAGCTCCGCCGACAAGTGACGGAAGAGGTGAAGGCTTACAAGAAAGAGAAAGCCGCCTACGATGTCATGGGCAAGGAACGTGCTAAGGTAGAAATTCCTCAGATGCCTAAAAACAGGATGTTCCTCATCTCCGGCAACAACACCGGAACAGGTATCCTGCAAAATATCATGGATGCCAACGGTACAGGACTTATCTGCGAAACTGAAGCGGATACCATTTCCGCTGCCATCGGCTCGGAATACGGACACTGGAGTGACACGCTCCGCAAAGCGTTCGACCATGACCGGCTGTCGTACAACCGACGTACCGACCAGGAATACCGGGAGGTCAAAAAGAGCTATCTTTCCGTCCTGCTTTCCGGTACGCCCGCACAAGTGAAACCACTGATTCCCTCTACAGAGAACGGACTCTTCTCCCGCCAATTGTTTTATTACATGCATGGCATATGGGCATGGGTCAATCAGTTTGAGAGCGGCGAAGCCGATCTGGAAACTATCTTCACAGGCATAGGAATGGAATGGAAACAAAAATTGAATCTGCTGAAGGAGCATGGACTCCACACGCTCCGGCTCACCAATGAGCAAAAGCAGGAGTTCAACGCTCTCTTTTCCGACTTGTTTTTCCGCTCGGGGCTTGCCAACGATAACGAAATGAGCAGTTCCATTGTCCGACTGGCTGTCAATACATGCCGTATCATGGCAGAAGTAGCCATGCTCCGTGCGCTGGAATGCGATTCCCCCTACCAATTCAAAAAATCGTCCAATCCTCTGCTTACTCCTGACAAGGAGATTGCCACCGATAATATCAAGGACGGTATTATCACCCGCTGGGATGTAACCATCACAACGGAGGACTTTAAAGCTGTCCTGGGACTTGTGACTCCTCTCTATCGCCATGCCACGCATATATTGTCTTTTCTTCCTTCCACGGAAATCAGACACAGAGCCAATGCTGACCGGGATGCACTCTTCGAGAGTCTGGGAACTAAATTTACCCGTGCCCAACTGTTGGAGCAGGCCGCACTGATGAATATCAAACCCAACACAGCTCTCGGCTGGCTGAATCGCCTGATAAAAAAAGCATTGATTAACAAGGCGGACAGTAAGGGTACTTATACGCGTACGCATGTGTGCGTGTGTTAGGAAGCCGGGGATAAAAGTGTATCTTTTGTATTCGTATAATAACACGGCGTTTTATGAATCCTAAAGCTTAGCTTTAGAGGTGGTAAAGCTAAGCTTTAGCGATCGCAAAGCGATGCTTTATCACCTCAATATATTAACCAGCAAACTGGCAATGGATACCAAAACAGAAAAGCCTGAAATCCACAACGTAGTGCTTTGTCCTATACCTGCGCCTTGCGCTTTGACTTTGTTTGGAGTGACATACAAGATGTCGTTCTGTTGCAACCGGTAATAGGGAGATAACAATAAATCCGCGTCGTTCAGATTGAGTGTGACAAACTGTTTACGTCCGTCTTGATCTTCGCGGATTAGTTTTACATTATCGCGTACGCCATAAATGGTCAAATCTCCTGCCATGGCAAGCGCTTCGAGCACATTTATCTGCTCGTTCACCACCGGATAAACACCGGGGGATGCCACTTCTCCTAAAACCGAGACTTTAAAGCCGGACATACGGACTACTACGGTCGGTCTTTCCTTAACATAGGATTTGAGTCTCTCCGTTATCAAGTTTTCCGCTTCACGGCTCGTCAATCCGCTCATGGACAGTTTTCCCAACACCGGATAATTGATGTTTCCCTCATTGTCCAACAGGAATGTATTTCCTTGTGCATTGAAAGGCTGTGAAACAACCGGGTCTGAGGTGGAAACGAGTATAGATATTTCATCACCCGGCATCAGTTGGGCATCCTGCATAGGCGCAACTTGCGTATTTGCCTGTTTCAGAATTTCTGCATCCTGCAAATAAGGTACTTTCTTATATGACTGGCAAGCAGAAAATAAGAGAGAAAGGAAAATCAGCGTAAAGGCACAAGATGATTTCATATTCATATAAGATTGTGGATAGATGGTAATGAGACTAGTTTTTCTCACTGACAGCTTCGACGTAGCCGATAGGCATATTGACACAAGCGCAGCCCAGCATATTCAAACGAACGGCAATCTTGCTTTTACCTTCGACATTGACGAGTTCACCCACAAGTCCTGTCAGAGGTCCTTTGACAACACGGACTTTTTCGCCACGCGCCAAAGGGGAGCTGTTCATACAAATAGCTTCTTCGGAATAATCAAGCATGAAACGGAAACGAGCCATCTGCTCATCAGGAATCACCGCCGGCGTACTCTCACCTCGCATCACCATATAGCGACTAACTGTAGAAAAACCCAGAACCTCTTTACGTTCTTTCGGGTCAACGTGTACAAATACCATCATTGGAAGAAGGACAGATTCAACCACTTTACGGCGGTCGCTCCATTGATGAACTTCTTGTTGCACGGGAACGAAATGTTCGATTCCCATCTTATCCAAACGCTCGGCTACTTTCTTTTCGTGATGCATACGAACCATAGCTACATACCAGCGTTTAGAGTGTGCTACGCCTTCCCCTGTCCCATTACTAGGCCCAGCACTAATTGATTTTGGTTTTGTTAAAATCATATTTTTTTACCCCATATGTATCCGTTACTTCTTAGGTAACGGATAATACACACACGAGCAATCAAAATGGAAATTATACATACAGACAGGGCGTAATAAGGAAACTGCCTCATATTCAGCGAGAAAGTTCTTGAATTTAGGCAATAGAAAGTTAGAGCATGAAAAATCTATTATTTCATGTTCGGATAGTTTTTTTGCCCTATGTCTCAGATAAAACGAAAAAAGTGCAGGATTATTTGTTTACTATCTATATTTTTGTCTATCTTTGCGTCAAATTTAAATCCGTTACCTAAGAAGTAACACACATGTTTTATTTCTGTTTATCAGCGCTTTACTATTTTTCATCTGCCTACATAGCAGTTTTTAACGTAAGATAAATTCCCTTTATTCACCTCTGTACGTTCTTTAAGTCCGAAGCCTTTCAAGTAAATTTGCGTAGTTTTTATAGATTTGTGTCCCAATGATTCACTAATCATTTCAATTGTAACTCCCCGATACTTGGCGGTGGTAGCCCAAGAATGGCGAAGCGTGTAGGAAGTGACCGGATATTTCAAGTGCAATGCTCTCGCCAAGTCCTTCAGGCAATTATTGAACCGCCGGAGAGCGGACTGGTATTCCCGGTAAGATGCTACATCTTTCCTTTTCTTATCCCCACGAAGAATATCAAACAGATAATCGGGATAATCGGGTTGTGAATCCTGACTGTTACGAAGCTGCATAATAATGTCCTTGGCACTGTCCAGCACTTCTACGCTCATAGGAGTCTTAGTCTTGATGCGATTGTATCGCAACATATTATTTTCCAAAGCTGATTTCTCCAAATGAGCCAAATCGGCGAACGACATTCCACAAAACTGAAACATCAAAGCGGCGATAGATTGTGTACGACGTAGACGTTCCGACTTCGGATCGTCATACAGAAGCTTATGCAATTCGGCAACAGGCAAGGCTTTTTTCTGCCGGACATCCACCCCCGTATAAACATCATGAAACAATCGAGGCACATAAGGAGCATATCCCCCTTCCACTCCCCGATTGTAAATGCTACGAAGCATACGCATATACGTAGAAATCGTATTGGGCTTCAACCCACTCTCATAAAGATGCTGACCGTAGCATCGTAAACACTCCCGGTTCACTTGCTCGAACGCCACATGTGACGTTCCGCAAAACTTGCTGAAAGAGAAAAGAGCATTCTTGTAGACGTGTGCCGTAGAATGGCGCCCTTCCTTTCGCAAATGACCGATGTAGCGATCTCCACATCGGCTAAATCCATTTCTGTTCTTCATTTACATCAATTTGTTATTTTATAAATATTGCCACTTGGCAAGCGACAAAAGAACAAATCTTTTTGTGTGTTCAGCGCAAACTTATTGATAAAGATAGTTAAATGATATCTACCAGAATTCTCACTATATACAATAAAAAAGTCATCCGGCTTTGCCCGCCATTATAACGGGACAAAGTCGGATGACCTTAACTATATACAAAATAAGATTACACGTATGTTTCCAGCAGCTTCACATTTCCACCTTCGGGAGTAATAGTGACATCCTGAGTAGTAGCAGGAAGCAGGATAGATTCTCCCGCACTGACTGTCAGCTCGTTACCTTCATTATCCCTCATTTTACATGCACCTTCCATGCAGATAAAAATCACAAATGAGTCGAGTTCGGAGTAATCACAACTGATTTCCTCGGTCATGTCATACAAGGAAGTCGTGAAGTAAGGGCAGGCAACCAGTTCTACCGGTTCGTCCTTTACCGCGTCGTATTTAGTGCGGTAGTCATCCAATACTTCGTAGTTGATGGCTTCGCGAGCTAAATCAGTATGGAGTTCACGGGTTTTGCCATTTGCGTCCTTACGATTGAAGTCGTAGATGCGGTACGTTATATTAGAGGTCTGTTGGATCTCGGCAATAAACGAACCGGCACCGATGCTATGCACACGTCCGGCGGGAAGGAAGAATACATCTCCCGGATGGACTTCATACTCTTGCAATACGTCGGTGATCGTGTTGTTCAACACACGCTCCTTATATTCTTTCGAGGTAATCTGTTCAGAAAATCCCGAACGCAATTTGGCTCCTTTGTCGGCATCTACCACATACCACATTTCGGTTTTTCCCATCGAGTTATGGCGTTTCTTTGCCAAGTCGTCTGCCGGGTGCACCTGGATTGACAAATCCTGTCGGGCATCGATAAACTTAATGAGCAACGGAAATTTATTACCGAAGCGCGCATAGTTAGCTTCGCCCACCAATTCCTCGCGATACCTTCTTACCATATCGGCTAAGGTTAAACCTTTATCCGGGCCATTAGCCACTACGGATTCATTGTCTTCAACGCCGGAAATCTCCCAGCTCTCTCCTACTCCTTTCAAGTCTGAGTTCAAATGCTTGAACGGAATAATTTTGTCGCCCCCCCAAAGCGTCTGCTTCAGAATCGGTTCGAATTTTAATGGATACATTTTTGTTTTTCTTGTTATAAACTTAGATTAAATTCGCTCGGATTGTTACAATCCGGGAACAAACATACAAAAAAT